>JAESGM010000102.1_pt1 | contig 233968 bp, 226 predicted proteins | sample 9269721 | NCBI WGS metagenome assembly JAESGM01 (sample SAMN15720920, study PRJNA650825) | algae metagenome | isolation source: Komarekiella atlantica HA4396-MV6 and co-occurring heterotrophs from... | place: USA: Theobald House, Kauai, HI | collected 2009-07-29
CATCGGCGACCGCCAGACCGGCAAGACCGCCGTCGCGCTCGACACGATCCTGAACCAGAAGGCGCTGAACGAGGGCACCGACGAGAGCCAGAAGCTCTATTGCGTCTATGTCGCGATCGGCCAGAAGCGCTCGACCGTCGCCCAGTTCGTCAAGGTGCTCGAGGAGCGCGGCGCGCTCGAATACTCGATCATCGTGGCGGCCACCGCCTCCGACCCGGCCCCGATGCAGTTCCTGGCGCCCTTCGCCGGCTGCGCCATGGGCGAGTATTTCCGCGACAACGGCATGCATGCCGTGATCATCTATGACGACCTGTCGAAGCAGGCCGTCGCCTATCGCCAGATGTCGCTGCTGCTGCGCCGCCCGCCGGGCCGCGAGGCCTATCCGGGCGACGTGTTCTATCTCCATTCCCGCCTGCTCGAGCGCGCCGCCAAGATGGGCGACGAGGCCGGCAACGGCTCGCTGACGGCGCTGCCGGTCATCGAGACCCAGGCCAACGACGTCTCGGCCTATATCCCGACCAACGTGATCTCGATCACCGACGGCCAGATCTTCCTCGAGACCGACCTGTTCTACCAGGGCATCCGCCCGGCCGTGAACGTCGGCCTCTCGGTCTCGCGCGTCGGCTCGGCCGCGCAGACCAAGGCGACCAAGAAGGTCGCCGGCAAGATCAAGGGCGAGCTCGCCCAGTATCGCGAGATGGCGGCCTTCGCCCAGTTCGGCTCCGACCTCGACGCGGTCACCCAGCGCCTGCTCAACCGCGGCGCGCGCCTGACCGAACTCCTGAAGCAGCCGCAGTTCTCGCCGCTGAAGATGGAAGAGCAGGTCGTGGTGATCTATGCCGGCGTCAACGGCTATCTCGACCCGCTGCCGGTCAACAAGGTGCGCGAGTTCGAGGACGGGCTGCTGGCGCTGGTGCGCGGCAAGCATGCCGGCCTCCTCAGCGAGATCGGCTCCTCGAAGGATCTTTCGGACGCGAATGGCGCGAAGCTGAAGGACATCGTCGAGGCCTACGCCAAGTCGTTCGCCTGATCGCCGTTGCGTGCGAGGCGAGGCAATCCAGCCTCGCTCCGTCAGCCGTCTGGATTGCTTCGTCGCTGCGCTCCTCGCAATGACGGATAGGGGATAGAGGACCGAATGCCCTCCCTGAAGGACCTTAGAAACCGCATCGCCTCGGTCAAGGCGACGCAGAAGATCACCAAGGCCATGCAGATGGTCGCGGCCGCGAAGCTGCGCCGGGCCCAGGCCGCGGCCGAGGCTGCGCGTCCCTATGCCGAGCGCATGGAGACAGTGCTGGCCAACCTCGCCGCCGGCGTCTCGGGCGACGGCGCGCCGAAGCTGATCGGCGGTACCGGATCCGACCAGGTGCAACTGCTCGTGGTCTGCACGGCCGAGCGCGGCCTCTGCGGCGCCTTCAACTCCTCGATCGCGCGCCTGGCGCGCGACAAGGCGGTGGCTCTCAAGGCCGAGGGCAAGACGGTCAAGATCATCTGCGTCGGCAAGAAGGGCTACGACATCCTGCGTCGGCAGTTCGAGAAGGACATCATCGAGCTGATCGACCTGCGCGCCTTCAAGCAGGTCGGCTTCGCCAATGCCGAGACCATCGCCCAGAACATCCTGGCGCGGTTCAACGCCGGCGAGTTCGATGTCGCGACGCTGTTCTTCTCGAAGTTCAAGTCGGTGATTTCGCAGATCCCGACGGCCCAGCGCATCATTCCGGCCGAGATCCCGGCGGACACCAAGACGACCGAAGCGGTCTATGAGTACGAGCCCGACGAGACCGAGATCCTCGAGGCCCTGCTGCCGCGCAACCTCGCCGTCCAGGTGCTGCGCGCCATTCTCGAGAATGCCGCATCCGAGCAGGGCGCCCGCATGTCGGCGATGGATTCCGCCACGCGTAACGCAGGCGAAATGATCAAGAAGCAGACGCAGCTCTACAACCGCTCGCGTCAGGCGATGATCACCAAGGAACTGATCGAAATCATCTCCGGCGCGGAAGCGCTGTAACCGCCTGAAAGGCCTGCGCGGCCGAATGCCCGCAGGTTCGTCCGTAAAGCTGAACGCTCATCGAGGTTCGACCATGGCCAAAGCCGCAACCAAGACCACCACCAAAGCCGCCAAGAGCGACGCCAAGCCCGCCAATACCGGCACCGGCCGCGTCGCGCAGGTCATCGGCGCCGTCGTCGACGTGCAGTTCGACGGCGAGCTGCCGCAGATCCTGAACGCGCTGGAGACCCAGAACCTCGGCAACCGCCTGGTCCTGGAAGTCGCCCAGCATCTCGGCGAGAACACGGTGCGCTGCATCGCGATGGACTCGAGCGAAGGTCTCGTCCGTGGCCAGGCCGTCACCGATACCGGCGCGCCGATCGCGGTTCCGGTCGGCGACGAGTGCCTCGGCCGCATCATGAACGTCATCGGCGAGCCGGTGGACGAAGCCGGCCCGATCCGCACCAAGGACACCCGCGGCATCCACCAGCCGGCCCCGAGCTATGCCGAGCAGGCGACGGAAGCCCAGATCCTGGTCACCGGCATCAAGGTCGTCGACCTGCTGGCGCCCTACGCCAAGGGCGGCAAGATCGGCCTGTTCGGCGGCGCCGGCGTCGGCAAGACCGTGCTGATCATGGAGCTGATCAACAACGTCGCGAAGGCCCATGGCGGCTATTCCGTGTTCGCCGGCGTCGGCGAGCGCACCCGCGAGGGCAACGACCTCTATCACGAGATGATCGAGTCGGGCGTGAACAAGAAGGGCGGCGGCGAGGGCTCGAAATGCGCCCTGGTCTACGGCCAGATGAACGAGCCTCCGGGCGCCCGCGCCCGCGTCGCGCTGACCGGCCTGACCGTCGCGGAAGATTTCCGCGACAAGGGCCAGGACGTGCTGTTCTTCGTCGACAACATCTTCCGCTTCACGCAGGCCGGCTCGGAAGTGTCGGCTCTGCTCGGCCGCATTCCTTCGGCGGTGGGCTATCAGCCGACGTTGGCGACCGACATGGGCAACCTGCAGGAGCGCATCACCACCACCAACAAGGGCTCGATCACCTCGGTGCAGGCGATCTACGTGCCGGCGGACGACCTGACCGACCCGGCGCCCGCGACCTCCTTCGCCCACCTGGACGCCACGACCGTGCTCTCGCGCTCGATCGCGGAAAAGGGCATCTACCCGGCGGTCGACCCGCTCGACTCGACCTCGCGCATGCTGTCGGCCGCCATCGTCGGCGAGGAGCACTACGCGGTGGCCCGCCAGGTCCAGCAGATCCTGCAGCGCTACAAGGCCCTCCAGGACATCATCGCGATCCTGGGCATGGACGAGCTCTCGGAAGAGGACAAGCTCGCCGTCGCCCGCGCCCGCAAGATCGAGCGCTTCCTGTCGCAGCCCTTCTTCGTCGCCGAGGTCTTCACCGGCTCGCCGGGCAAGCTCGTCGCGCTCGAGGACACGATCAAGGGCTTCAAGGGCCTGGTCGAGGGCAAGTACGACCACCTGCCGGAAGCGGCCTTCTACATGGTCGGCTCGATCGACGAGGCGGTCGAGAAGGCCCAGCGCCTGGCCGCCGAGGCGGCGTAAATGCAGCCGCGTCGGTTGCGCGAAGCGCAGCGTATGACGCGGATGCTGCGAGGGCGACGGGTCAAGATCATTCGTCGTCATCGCAACAAGGAAGTGCTGATCGAGTTTGTCGATGGTACCAAGTTGTTTGTCGACTGGGTGGCGTCCGGTGAGCTTGAGTTCTCGGTGACCGCGGTATCTCTCCCGCCGGTCCCGCGCAAGATTGTCAGGCGTCGAGGTTTGTGATGGCCACCTTCAAGTTCGAACTCGTCTCGCCGGAGAGCATCCTGTTCTCGGGCGAGGTCGTCAGCGTCATCGTGCCGTCGGTCGAGGGCGAGATGACCGTGCTCGCCGGCCATGCGCCGGTGGTGGCGACGCTGAAGCCAGGTATCGTGCTGGCCCAGACCGATGCCGGCAACGGCAAGGAGTTCTTCGTCGGCGGCGGCATCGTCGAGGTCAACCCGACGGCGCTGACCATTCTGGCCGAGCAGGCCCGCTTTCTCGAGGATGTCGACACCGCCGTGCTCGACGCCGAGATCCTGACCGCCGAGACGCGCCTCGCCGCGGCGCCCGAGGACGAGGCGGAGCAGCGCCGCCTGCACGACCAGCTCGTGCAGCTCAAGGAGTTCAAGGGCGTGTTCCAGGACCGCAAGGGGAACTGACCCCCTCGCCGGGAGAAGGTGTCTGCCAAGCAGGCGGATGAGGGAAGGGTCGCGCAAGCGGCCCTTTTTGCATTCCGGATCGCCGGCAGCTCAGGTCCCGCGCTCGGCCAGGATGCAGGCGAGCAGGCCGGGAAAGCGGCGGTCGATATCCTCCTGCCGCAGCGCGTTCATCCGCGTCGCTCCCTCGTTCCGGGTGCGGATCAGCCCCGCCTCGCGCAGCACGCGGAAATGGTGGGAGACGCTGGATTTCGGCCTGTCGCCCTCGAGCGCCTGGCAGCTCGCCTCGCCCTCTGCAGCGAGACGCCGGACGATCTCGAGCCGCAGCGGGTCGCTGAGCGCGTGGAACACGTCCTCGATCGCGATGTCGTCCAGGGCGGGCAGGCGGGCATGTCGCATGAAGCAACCCTATCACGAAAATCGTGAATTGCCAAAATTCGAAAAATATCGAATTATCGAATAAAGCAACCCCGGTTTCGGAGCTCGTCAATGCCCGGTCTGTTCGATCCGTTCGATCTCAAGAGCGTCACCCTGCGCAACCGCATCGTCGCCTCGCCGATGTGTCAATATTCGGCCGAGGACGGCGTCGCGAACGAATGGCATCGCGCCCATCTCGCCGGCCTGGCGCGGGGCGGCTCCGGCCTCGTCGTGGTCGAGGCCACGGGCGTGTCGCCGGAAGGGCGGATCACGCCCGGCTGCCTCGGCCTGTGGAACGATGCGCAGGCGGCGGCGCTGGCGCCGGCGGTCGAGGACATCCGCAAGGCCGGAGCGGTCGCCGGCATCCAGATCGGCCATGCCGGGCGCAAGGCCAGCGCGAACAAGCCCTGGGAGGGTGACGATCATATCCCGGAGAGCGACCCGCGCGGCTGGGAGACGATCGCCCCCTCCGCCATCGCCCAAGGCGGCAATCTCGGCCGCGTCCCCCGCGCCATGACGAAGGCCGATATCGAGCGCGTGCAGCGCGACTTCGTCGCTGCCACCGAGCGGGCGCGTGACATCGGAATCCAGTGGCTGAAGCTGCATTTCGCGCATGGCTATCTGGCGCAGAGCTTCCTGTCGCGCCATGCCAACCAGCGCGACGACGCGTATGGCGGCAGCTTCGAGAACCGCAGCCGCTTCCTGGTCGAGACGCTCGCCGCCGTCCGCAAGGCCTGGCCGGAGGACCGGCCGCTCTCGGCGCGACTCGGCGTGATCGAGTATGACGGCCATGACGAGGAGACGGTTGCCGAAGCCATCGCGCTGGTGAAGCGGTTGAAGGCGGAAGGCCTCGACTTCATCGATGTCAGCGTCGGTTTCTCGACGAATGCGGCGAAGATCCCTTGGGGGCCGGCCTTCCTGGCGCCGATCGCGGAGCGCGTGCGGCGCGAATCCGGGCTGCCTGCCTCGACGAGCTGGTTCATCAGCCGGCCCGAGCAGGCCGACGCGATGGTGCGCGAGGGCAAGGTCGATCTCGTCACGCTCGGCCGGCCGCTGCTGGCCGATCCGCATTGGCCCTATGCCGCCGCGCAGGCGCTCGGCGTCGCGGACGCGGCCTGGAAGACGCTGCCGGCGCCCTATGCTCACTGGCTGTCGCGCTACCGCGCCGCCTGAGCGGGCAGCAGCCTGAACATGGGTGGGTGAATGAAGGGCGTGGCGCCCTTCGTTCATTCCCCCATCGCGATCAGGCTGGCATTGCCGCCGGCGGCGGCGGTGTTGATCGTCACGGTCTGCTCGGTCGCGAAACGCGGCAGGTAGTGCGGACCGCCCGCCTTGGGCCCGGTGCCCGAGAGGCCGTGGCCGCCGAAGGGCTGCACGCCGACGACGGCGCCGATCATGTTGCGGTTGACATAGACATTGCCGGTCGAGAGCCGCGCGGCGACGCGCTCGACCGTGGTCTCGATGCGCGAATGCACGCCCAGCGTCAGGCCGTAGCCGGTGGCGTCGATGGCGTCGATCACCCTGTCGAGCGCGCCCGCCTTCCAGCGCACGACATGCAGGATCGGCCCGAAATGCTCCTGGATCAGATCCTTGACGGTGTCGAGCCTGATGACCTGCGGCGCGACATAGGTGCCGCCGAGCGCGGGCGTTTCGCCGGACCATTCGACGCGGCCGAGCTTGCGCATCGCGGCGACATGGGCGTCGAGCTTCGCCTTGGCGGCGGCGTCGATCACCGGGCCGACATGGACGTCAATGAGGCGCGGGTCGCCGAGCTTCAGCTCCTTGCCGGCGCCGACGATCATCTCGAGGATCTTGTCGGCGACATCCTCCTGCAGCACGAGCAGGCGGAGCGCCGAGCAGCGCTGGCCGGCCGAGCGGAAGGCCGACATCACGACATCGTCCGCGACCTGCTCGGGCAGGGCGGTGGCATCGACGATCATGGCGTTGAGCCCACCGGTCTCGGCGATCAGCGGCACGATCGGCCCGTCCTTGGCGGCGAGCGCGCGGTTGATGGCGCGCGCCGTCGCGGTCGAGCCGGTGAAGGCGACGCCGGCGACCGCCGGATGGGCGACCAGCCGCGCGCCGACCTTGCCGTCGCCCGGTACGAGATGCAGGGCCGAGGCCGGGATTCCGGCCTCATGGAGGAGGCGAACCGTGACCGCGGCGATCAGCGGCGTCTGCGGCGCCGGCTTGGCGACGACGCTGTTGCCGGCGACGAGCGCGGCCGCGACCTGCCCGGCGAAGATCGCCAGCGGGAAGTTCCAGGGGGCGATGCAGAGGAAGGGGCCGCGGCCGCGCAGGATCAGGCGGTTCTCCTCGCCGGTCGGGCCGGGCAGCACCTGCGGCGTGGCGAAATGGGCCTCGGCCTCGGCGGCATAATAGCGGCAGAAATCGACCGCCTCGCGCACCTCCGAGATGGCGTCGTCGAGGGTCTTGCCGGCCTCGGCCTGGAGCAAGGCGAGGAGCAGGCCGCGCCGCGCCTCCATCAGGTCGGCGGCCTTGCGCAGCGCTGCCGCGCGGGTACGAGCCGGGGTGCGGCTCCAGCTGTCGAAGCCCGCTTTGGCCGCGAGCATGGCGCGGTCGGCCAGCGCGTCGTCGGCTTCGCTGACGGTGCCGATTGGCCTGGCGTCGATCGGCGACAGGACCGGGCGGGCCGTGCCGCCCGCCGGTTTGCCGTCGATGATTGCCGCCGCCTCGGGGAAGGGTCTGTTCGCGGCGGCTGTTATCTCCTTTTCGAGGCCCGCGAGGCTTTCGGCATGGCCGAGCTCGGTGCCGGCGGAGTTCTTGCGGGAGGCGCCATAGAGATCGGCGGGCAGCGGAATGCGGCGATGCCGCGCGGCCGCCGGGGTGCCGATGATGTCGGCCGGCGACACGAGAAGCTGCGCAACGGGCACGTCCGGGTTGCCCGAGACGCTGACGAAGGAGGAATTGGCGCCGTTCTCGAGTAGGCGACGCACCAGATAGGCGAGCAGGTCCTGATGGCCGCCGACCGGCGCATAGGTGCGGCAGGCGAAACCGGCATCCTCCTGGAGCAGCTTCTCGTAGAGCGCCTCGCCCATGCCGTGCAGGCGCTGGAACTCGAAGCCATCTGTATTGCCCGCCATCTCCGCGACTGAGGCGACGGTCAGCGCATTATGGGTGGCGAACTGGGGAATGATGCGCGGGCGAAGCGCGAGAAGCTGAGCGGCGCAGGCCTCGTAGTTCAGGTCGGTCATCGCCTTGCGGCTGAAGACCGGGTAATCGGCAAGCCCGCGCTCCTGGGCGCGCTTCAGCTCGGTGTCCCAATAGGCGCCCTTGACGAGGCGGACCATCAGGCGGCGGTCATGGCTCTCGGCCAGCGCCGCGATATGGTCGATCACGGCTGAGGCGCGCTTCTGATAGGCCTGGATGGCGAGACCGAAACCATCCCAGCCGGCGAGCGAGGCATCGGCCATCACCGCGTCGATGACGTCGAGCGAGAGCTCGAGACGGTCTGCTTCCTCGGCGTCGATGGTGAAGTTGAGGTCGTAGCCCTTGGCCCGGCGGGCGAGCTCGACGACCTTGGGCACAAGCTCGCTCAGCACGCGCGCGTGGCTGGTCGCCTCGTAGCGCGGATGCAGCGCCGAGAGCTTGACCGAGATGCCGGGTCGGTTCGGCAGCGGCTCGTTGCCGGCCGAGCGGCCGATCGCATCGATCGCGGCGGCATAGGAGGCGAAATAGCGGTCGGCATCTCCTTGCGTGCGCGCGCCTTCGCCGAGCATGTCGAAGGAATAGCGGTAGAGCTTGCCGCTGCCCGAGCGGGCCCGCTTCAGCGCCTCCTCGATGGTCTGGCCGAGCACGAAATGATTGCCCATGACGCGCATCGCCTGGCGCGTCGCCGTGCGCACAGCCGGGAGCCCGAGGCGCTTGGAGAGATTGCCGATGATGCTGGTCGGCGTCTCGCCGGGCTGGATGATGCGGGCGGTGACGCCGAGCGCCCAGGAGGAGGCCGAGATCAGGAAGGCGTCGGACTTGGCTTCATGATGGGCGAAATCGCCCTGGCCGAGCTTGTCCTCGATCAGCTGGTCGGCCGTGGCGGCGTCGGGCACGCGCAGCAGCGCCTCGGCCAGCACCATCAGCGCCAGGCCCTCCTTGGTCGAGAGCGAATATTCGCGCAGCAATTCCTCGATGCCGCCGAAGCCGGCCTTGCGGGTGCGGATCGCCTCGATCAACCCGGTGGCGCGCTCGTCGATCCGGGCCTTGGCCGCAGGCTCGCGCCTTGCGCCGGCGAGCAGCCGCGTCGCGATCGCCGCGTCGTCCTCGGCATAGGGCGCGCGGAAGGCTGCGGGTGCGGATGAAGCGACCGGGCGTGGGGCGGGAGCGGCCATGGAAGGGTCCATATCAGGGGGCGGGATGATCTGCAGGATCGCTGCAGGATCACCGGATATCAATGGTCATTTTGATTGAGATGTCGTAATAATCGCTACATAAAATCCAGTCTGTAGAGAATTATCCCGTGCTCGACCGAACCGACCGCCGCATCCTGTCCCTGCTTCAGTCCGATGGACGCATCGCCGGCGTCGAGCTCGCCGAAAAGGTGGGATTGTCGCCGACGGCGACGGGCGAACGGCTGAAGCGTCTCTCGCGGGACGGTTTCATCACCGGCTACCGCGCGACGCTCGATCCGTTGAAGCTCGGGCTCCATCTTCTGGTCTTTGTCGAGGTCTATCTCGACAAGACGACGCCCGACGCCTTCGAGCGTTTTGCGAATGCGGTGAAGCGGGCTCCCGAGGTGCTGGAATGCCATATGGTTGCCGGAGGTTTCGATTATCTGGTGAAGACGCGGGTCGCCGACATGAACGCCTATCGCCGGTTCCTCGGCGAGGTGCTGCTGGCGTTGCCGGCGGTGCGGGAGACGCGAACCTATGCGGTGATGGAGGAGGTCAAGACGGACGGGGCGCTGCCGCTTTGACCGATTGGGCGCGGCTTAATGCAGCGTTCATGTCCATCCTGCATGATCTGCGGCGGGTCGGCGCAAGGCTCTTCGGCATGGACCTTGCGACGCGTGGATCTCACCGATGTCCCACGCGACCTGACCGTCCATCTCGATTCTTGGTCACGCGTTGAGTCTGGAGCTGTTGATGTTTGCCACCGAAGTCCAGGGATCGCTGAGCCGGCGCCGGCTGCTCGCCCTGGCGGGAGCCTCTGCCGCAGCCCTGGCGGTCCTGGGTGGCGTCAGTCCGGCCGCGGCGCAGACGCCGGTACGCTTCACCCTGGACTGGCGCTTCGAGGGCCCCTCGGCGCTGTTCCTGATGGCGCTCGAGAAGGGCTACTTCAAGGCCGAAGGGCTCGACGTCACCATCGAAGCCGGCATGGGTTCGCGAGAGACCATCCCGCGCGTGGCCACCGGCGGTTATGACGTCGGCTTCGGCGACGTGAACTCGCTGATCCGCTTTCGCGACGAGAATCCGGGCATCGACCTCAAAGCGGTGATGATGGTCTATGACCGCCCGCCCTTCTCGATCGTCGGTCGCAAGAGCCGCGGCGTCACGGCCGAGGCGAAGAGTCTCGAGGGTAAGAAGCTTGGCGCGCCGGCGGCGGACGCCGCTTTCGCGCAATGGCCGATCTTCAAGGCCGTCAACGGGCTCGACGACAGCAAGATGCGGCTGGAGAATGTCGGTTTCGCCGTCCGCGAGCCGATGCTGGCCGCGGGCGAGGTCGATGCCGTATTCGGCTACGCGAACTCCTCCTATGTCAGCCTGAAGTCGCGCGGCGTGCCGGTCGACGACATCGTCGTGATGCTGATGGCGAATTACGGCGTCGAGCTCTACGGCAATGCCGTGATGGTCTCGCCGAAATTCCTGGCCGAGAAGCCGGATGCGGTGCGCGGCCTGCTGCGCGCGATCGCCAAGAGCGTCAGGGACACCGCCGCCAATCCCGAGCTCGGCGGCCAGATCGTGCTCAAGCGCAATGACGGGGCCAGGCTGGAGGTCGAGGTCGAACGGCTCAGGATGGCGCTCGAGCAATACGTGATGACGCCATGGGTCAAGGCCAACGGCTTCGGCGGCATCGACCCGGCGCGCTGGTCGCGCGCGCTCGACCAGATCGCATTGACGTTCAAGTTCAAGGACAAGGCCAAGGCTGGCGCGGCCTTCGACGCCAGCTACCTGCCGCCGACGGAAGAACGGGTGTTCTGAGAATCCATTTTGGACATTCCAGCCCTCATCCTGAGGAGCCATTCCGAGAGGAATGGTGTCTCGAAGGATGCTTCAGGAGGCTCCGGCGACATCTGGAACATCCTTCGAGACGCCGCTTCGCGACTCCTCAGGATGAGGGCCGAGAACGTTTCAAACGGACTCTGAGCGGCCGCAAGCGCGTTGATCCGGCGCGAGGGTGACAGGGCGGTCCGGCCTGCCTATCGTGCCGCGCCCCCCACAGCCGGACCTCGACGCTCCATGCTTCCCGACCTGCGCGATTACGGCCGCCTGCGCGAGACGTTCCAATGGCGGATCCCCGCCCGCTACAACATCGCCGTCGATGTCTGCGACCGCTGGGCGGCGCTTGAGCCGGAGCGCGTCGCGATCCTCGAGGTCGCGCCGGATTGGCGCGTGACGCCGGTCAGCTTCGGCAGGCTGCGCGAGCGCTCCAACCGGCTGGCGAATATGCTGCGGGCGCGCGGCGTCGCTGCCGGCGACCGCATCGCGATCCTGCTGCCGCAGGGCGAGTCGGTGCTCACGGCCCATCTCGCCGCCTATAAGCTCGGCGCCGTCGCGGTTCCGCTCGCGGCCTTGTTCGGCGTCGATGCGCTGGCCTATCGCCTGAAGGATTCGGGCGCGGGCGCGCTCGTCACCAACGCGGCCGGTCTCGCCAAGCTGCGGCAGATCCCGGAGCCGCTGCCCGATCTCGGGTTGGTGCTCTCGGTCGACGGTGCGGAGAGCGGCGCCGAGGACCTGGAGCGCCTGCTCGCGGCGGCGAGCCCGGATTTCACGCCGCTGGACACCGGCCCCGACGATCCGGCGCTGATGATCTACACCTCGGGCACGACCGGCAATCCGAAGGGAGCCCTGCACGGGCACCGCGTCCTGCCGGGGCATCTGCCGGGCGTGCAGATGGTGCACGAGTTCCTGCCGCAGCTGGGCGATCTCGCCTGGACGCCGGCCGACTGGGCCTGGGCCGGCGGGCTCCTGAACATGCTGCTGCCGGCCTTGCATTTCGGCGTGCCGGTCGTGGCCTGGCCGCAGATCAAGTTCGATGCCGAGGCGGCGTTCCGGCTGATGGCCGATCTCGGCATCCGCAACGCCTTCATCCCGCCGACGGCGCTCAGGATGCTGCGCTCGGTCGAGCGGCCGCGCGAGCGTTTCGCCCTGACGCTGCGCACCGTTGCGGCGGCGGGCGAGGCGCTCGGCGCCGAGACGCTCGCCTGGGGCCATGAGGCGCTTGGGCTGACGATCAACGAGGCCTATGGCCAGACCGAGTGCAATCTCGTGCTGTCCTCCTGCGCCGCGATCGGTGTCAGCCGGCCGGGCTTCATCGGCAAGGCGACGCCCGGCCACGAGGTCGCGGTCATCCGCCCGGACGGATCGCAATGCGCGCCGGAGGAGGAAGGGCAGATCGCGATCCGCCGCCCGAACCCGGTGATGTTCCTCGGCTACTGGAACCAGCCGGAGGCGACGGCCGTCAAGTTCATCGGCGACTGGATGACGACCGGCGACCAGGCCATGAGCGACGGCGACGGCTATGTCCGCTTCGTCGGCCGCGACGACGACGTGATCACCTCGTCGGGCTACCGGATCGGGCCCGGCGAGATCGAGGACTGCCTGCTGAAGCATCCGGCCGTCTCGCTGGCGGCCGCGGTCGGCAAGCCGGATGCGCTGCGCACGGAGATCGTCAAGGCCTTCATCGTGCTCAAGCCGGGGCGCGTGGCCACGCCGGAACTGGCGAGCGAGCTTCAGGCCTTCGTACGCAAACGGCTCTCGGCGCATGAATACCCGCGCGAGATCGCCTTTCGCGACGCCTTGCCGTTGACCACGACGGGCAAGATCATCCGGCGGCTCCTGCGCGCCGAAGCCTGAAGCCGCCGCGGCGAAGCGCGTCCCGCGCCCGTGCCGCCAGATGCTTCGGCGTCCGCGTCGCGGCGGGCGCCAGGTGCAGCTCGCCGATCGCCGTCCCGTCCGGCCCCGAGCCCGCGCCGCCGCGTTGCAGGATCGGGCGCGCCGGCGCCTCTTTCCGCATCCGCGCGAGCAGCAGACGCTCCGGCTCGTACGGCGCATAGGCCTCGTCCTGCGCGGAGACGTAGAGCCAGCCATGCGGGGCGCGGCCGAGCACGATCGCGCCGGCGACCGGCCTTTCATCCATCATCAGCAGGCCGACGCGGCATTGAGCGTTGCGCGCGAAGCTGCGCGTCATCACCCGCACGAAGCCGGCCTCGCGGGTATCCTGCAGCACGGCTGCGCCGGCACGTGCCCGCGACCCGGATGCCTCCAGCGCCAGCACGAGCTCGACCGCGTCGCGAATCTGGACGCGGGACGTCGCTTCGACGAGCCTGACCTTGCCCTGGCGCGCCAGGGCCTGCTGCAAGGCGGCAATCTCGGTGGTGTCGGTCGCGCGCGCAGGCGACAGGGTCGAGCGGCGCTGCGAGACGCCGAGCCCGAGCTTGCCGCTCAGCTTCAGCAACGCCGTGGCGGCCGGGCCGGCAAGGTCGATCTCGCGCAGGACCAAGCCGCCCTCCGCGAGATTTCGGCCATGGCGGGCGGTCAGGATGGCTTCGAGCGCGGCTTCGCCCAGGCGCCGGTCGAGCAGTGGCGCGCCGTTGAGAATGCGCCGGTCCGACAGGCCGGTCAGCCGCTCGGATGCGAACAGGCCGCGGCGCGGGACACAGGGCAGGAGGCCGACGAGGCGGCGCTGCGTGGCGGAACTCGCGCCCTGCCAGACGAGGATGACCTCGACCCGGCGGAAGGCGACCAGATGCTGCGCGGCCGCCAAGGCGAATTCAGGCTCGAAGAAGGGGTTGGGTTCGAGCGCGCGCGAGGCGAGATCGGTCCAGGCGGCGCGAATGTCGGCACAGGCCGCGAGCGGCCGGATCTCGGCATGCAGGGACGGCGCGAGCGCGAGGCCTGGCGCCGCTCCCGCGGGGAGCGCCACGCTGTCCGTGGCGAAGCCTTCCAACGCGATGACCTTGTTCATCTGACCCTGTCTTTCGGCGTGCTGGCTCGCCGCGGTGCGGACCTGTGCCGGGATGGGACGGGAACAGGCGCGCCGGGATCGCTCGCGAGTCTGGCTTCAAGAACGGGGCCAGTGCGTCAGCCGAGGGCAGGCCGGCCCTCTCTTGGGGCGGGTGTGGCGGTCTGGCCGAGAAAGGCGGCCCAGAGCCGCTCGACCGTCGCCTCTTCGAGGTCCTGGACGATGAGCACGAGACGCGAGCGCTCGTCGGAATCGGGCCAGCGCTCGAGCAGCACGGGCGGATGCAGGATCTGCTGGACGGCATGGACCAGAAGCGGCTGGCCCGGATGTTCGGCGAGGGCGACAAGGCCCTTCAGCCGCAGCAGCTTCGAGCCATGGGTCGAGCGCAGCAATGTCCAGAAAAGCTCGAAGGTCGCCTGGTTGATCGGCGCATCGGCCGAGAGCGAGAAGGCGCGGATCGTCTCGTCGTGCCGGTTCACGTCGTGGTGGCCATGATGATGGTCGTGGCCGTGATCGTGAGAATGATGGCCGTGGTGGTGATGTCCGTGGTCCGCGCCGTCGGCCACGGCCTCGGCGGCGAGCCAGTCCCTGAGCTCGCCTGGGCGTTCGACCAGGTCGTAGAGGCCAGCTGCGACCAGTGCGTCGGCCGGGGCGTCCGGCGCGAGCAGGACGATGCCGGGGTTCAGCGCCGCCAGCCGCTGGCGCAGAGGCGCGGCGGTATGGGGGGCGTCGAGCAGGTCGGTCTTGGTCAGCACGATGCGGTCGGCCGCGATCACCTGCTTGCGCGCCTCGTCATGGGCGTCGAGCGTCGCCATGCCGTTGACGGCGTCGACCAGCGTGACGACGCCGTCGAGCCTGAAGCGCATGGCGAGATAGGGGTGGTTGATCAGGACGTTGAGGATCGGGGCCGGGTCGGCGAGGCCGGTCGTTTCGATCACGACGCGGCTGAAAGGTGCGATGCGGCCATTGTCGCGACGGCGCAGCAGGTCCTCGAGCGTGACGATCAGGTCGTCGCGAATGGTGCAGCAGAGGCAGCCCGAGGCGAGCAGGATCATGTTCTCCTCGACACCCTGGATCATCAGGTGGTCGAGGCCGATCTCGCCGAACTCGTTGACGATGACCAGGGTGTCGGCCAGCGCCGGATCCTTGAGCAGGCGGTTGAGCAGCGTCGTCTTGCCGGCGCCGAGGAAGCCGGTGAGCAAGGTGAGCGGGATCGGGGCCGGTCTCTGGTCGTGGCTGGTCATCATGTCGCGCCGTCAAGGGCCAAGGCTGGGCGCAGGCGTCGGATGCGCCCGCTTTTGTTCTAATATTACATTAATGATGATGGCGCCGACCACAAGGGCGCCGCCGGCATATTGCAACGCCCCGACCCGTTCGCCGAGGAAAAAGGCGGCGATGGCGACGGCGAAGACCGGCTCGGCGCAGAAGGCGAGGGCGGCCGGGCCGGGCGCGACGCGGGCCAGCGCCATGACCTGGAACAGGAAGCCGACCAGATAGCCGCCAATGGTGATCGCGGCGGCGATTGGCGCCAGCGCGAGCGCGCCGGGTGGCAGGAAGCCGCCGGCGAGAAAAAGGATCGCGGCCGTGACCGGCAGGATCAGCACATGCGACCAAAACAGTTTGGGCACGAGCGGCGTCTGCGCGCAGGCCGCGCCGGCAAAGAATTGCGAGGCGGCGAGCACGCTCGCTGCCAGCGCCAAAGCAAGCCCGCGCGGATCGAGCCCGTGAAGATCGGGGCCGACCACCATGGCGACGCCAAAGAAGGCGAGAAAGGCGATGGCGAGTCGGTCCAGGCTGAAGCGCGCGGGGGTCAGCAGCGGCTCGGTCAGGACGATCAGGATCGGGAAGGTGTAGAAAATGACGACGGCGACGGTGACCGGCAGGAAGGCCACCGAGGAGAGATAGGCCGAGCCGACCAGGGCGCTGGTGAGCCCGAAGGCGAAGAGCGAGCGGCGCTGCCCAGGCGGGACGGCGAAGCTCGCCCGCAGCAGCCAGGCGGCGATGCCGATCAAGGTCAGCATCACGAAGACACGGTAGAAGACCACAAGCGGGCCGCTCAAGCCGGCCTGACTTGCGAGCCTTGCCGAGACGATGTTGCTGCCATAGGCGGCGGCCGAAGCGAGCGCCAGCGCGATGCCCTGTTGCCTCGTGGCTTCAGTGGGCGCGTCCGGCAAGCTCCGGCGCTCAGGCGTCGTCGTTCGGCCTGGTCTTGGCCTTGCTGCTCGTCGTGGTCTTGGGCTTGGCGGCGGGCTTGGCCGCGTCGGGCCGTGCCGGTGGCTTCGCCATGATCTGGCCAGGCCTCGCCTTCGCGGGCGGGCGATTGGCCTGCCTGACGCCGGCGGCCGCGCCGGGGCGCAGGCTCGAGGCTGTCGCAGCACCGGGCTGGATCGCGCCCTGCAGCCGCAGCGGGCCCGAGCCGCGGGTCGAGGCGACCGGGGCCTCGTCGGTACTGGTCGGCGCGAAAGCCGTGGTCGCACCCGGAATGCCGCCATTGCGGGAGGCCGTGCGCGTGTTCGGAGCAGCGACAAGACCGGCCGCGACGGGAGCGCTCGGCTCGATGGTCGGCGCGGCGCCGCGCGCGACCTGGCTGTCGGGCCGCGACGCCACATTGGCGGCGAGCGGGGCCCTGGCCGAGCCCGGCGTGCGGCCGAACGAGACCTGCACCGGGGACATCGGCGCACGCGGACCGAGCACGATGCGACCCGAAGGCGAGCGCGTCAGCATCGCGCCCGCGGCGCGCGCCTGCGGCTGCGGGGCGCCGAAACGCTCGCTCATCGCGTTGTCGCTATTGCCACCGATCGCGGAGGCGGAGGCCGAGATCGGGCCGGCCGAATCCGCGTCGTCCGCGAGCGCGACACCGCCGCCCTTGCGGCGGACATCGGCGCAGATGCTGTGGGCGCGTCCGCCATTGCCGGAGGGCAGGCTCGCCAGCGTGTAGCCGGTGCCGCCCCATTTCGAGAAGCCCTCATCGAGCAGTTGCGCGGCGGTGATGGTCCGCTCGGCACCCGAGAGCGCACCGAGCACGACGGCGATCAAGGTGCGGCCGCCGCGGGTCGCGGTCGCGACGACGTTGAAGCCCGAGGCGCAGACGAAGCCGGTCTTCATGCCGCCAATGCCGGAATAGCGCCCGACGAGGCCGTTGGTGTTGTGCAGGACCTGGCGGCCGAGCTGGACCGCGCCGGTGTTCCAGTAATCGGAATAGTCCGGGAAATCGCGCATCAGCGCCATGGCGAGGACGGCGAGATCGCGGGCGCTGACCTGCTGGTCGGGGTCGTGCCAGCCATTGGGATTGGTGAAGTGCGTGTCGTTCATGCCGAGCCGCCGGGCCTCGGCATTCATCATTCCGACGAAGGTCTCGACATCGCCGCCGACGCCCTCGGCGACGACATAGGCGATGTCGTTGGCCGATTTCACCATCATGATGCGGAGCGCGTTGTCGAGCGTGATCTCCTGCCCAGCCTTGATATAGACCTTGACGCGAGGCTGGCTCGCGGCGCGCTTCGAGGCCGGAATCGCGGTCTCCAGCCCGAGCTTGCCGGACCGGACCGCCTTCAAGGCCAGATAGGCCGTCATCATCTTGGTGGTGGAGGCCGGATGCCAGGCCTGGCTCGCATTGTCGCTGGACAGGACCTGACCGCTGGAGGCGTCGACCACCAGGCTGGGGCCGGCGAGGGCCGGGCCGGTGACGGACAAAGCGAGGGCGAGGGCGGCGAAACGGGAGACGATCATCGGGCGGTCTTGAACCTGTCAGGACGAGGGTTGAAGGCGCAGGGGTTCAACGCGACGCGTGCGGCATTTTCGAGACGGCGCGGTCGTTCGGCCCGCCCGTGCACGCATACCTACCCCCAGCGGAGCGATTTGCCTAGTCGGGCCGGCCGGTCCAAAAGCCTTGGCGGGACCTTCGTCCCGGATTTTCGACCCTCGGATGCCGGTGTGAGCTTCTCCCTTCTCTGGATTCCGGCGACCATCCTGGCGTCGCTGCTGCAAACCGCACGCAATCTGACCCAGCGCTCGCTGACCGATGCGATCGGCGTCGTCGGCGCGACGCAGGTGCGCTTCCTGTTCGGCCTGCCCTTCGCGCTGCTCTTCCTGCTGCTGGTCTGCATCGGGCTGGAGCGGATGCCGCCGACGGTCGGCCTTGCGACGCTCGGCCTCACCGTCTGGGGCGCATTGACCCAGATCGCGGCGACCGGGTTGATGCTGGCGGCGATGCGCGAGCGCTCCTTCGCCGTGACCACGGCCTATACCAAGACCGAGCCGGTCCAGGTCGCGATCTTCGGCGCGCTCCTGCTCGGAGATGCGCTCACCCTGGCGAAGTTCATCGCGATCGCTGTCGCGACCGCCGGCGTCGTCGTGGTCTCGTGGAAGCCGGGCGAGAAGCTGAGCCGGGCCGGCCTGCGGCCCGCGGTGCTCGGTGTCGGCTCGGGCGCCTTCTTCGCCTTGTCGGCGATCGGCTACCGGGCCGCGATCCAGTCGCTGCCGGACGGCAATTTCCTGATCCGCGCCACCACTATCCTGGCGCTGGGACTCGGCCTGCAGACGCTGCTTCTGACGCTCTACATGCTGGTCGCGAACCGGCCCGCGCTGATGCTGAGCCTGCGCAACTGGCGCCGCTCGCTGACCGCCGGCTTCCTCGGCGCGGCGGCCTCGCAGTTCTGGTTCATCGGCTTCTCGCTGACCAGCGCCGCCAATGTCCGCACGCTGGCGCTGATCGAGGTGCCGCTGGCGCAGGTCGCCTCCCGCCGCATCTTCTCGGAGGGCACGACCTGGCGCGAATTGCTGGGAATGGCGATGATCGTCGTCGGGGTCGGCGTCCTGCTCATGCTGGCGATCTGACGGGAGGGCATCGCGATGTGCTTGACATCCGCCGCGTCCGTTGCCCTTTCCATGCACGGCGGAAATGCGCGTATTCCGGCTTGTCGCGAGACGCCGGGATGCGCAGATAATGTGTATCTGCACATCACTCAGGAGATCTGGCTATGAGCGCTGCAATCGTCGGCTGGGCCCACACGCCGTTCGGCAAGCAGGATGCCGAGACCATCGAGAGCCTGATCGTGAAGGTGGCGAGCGAGGCCCTCGCCGATGCCGGCATCACGGCCGACCAGGTCGACGAGATCGTGCTCGGCCACTACAATGCCGGCTTCTCCGCCCAGGATTTCACCGCCTCGCTAGTGCTGCAGGCCGACCCGGCCTTGCGCTTCAAGCCGACGACGCGTGTCGAGAACGCCTGCGCCACCGGCTCGGCCGCAGTGCATCAGGGCGTGCGCGCCATCAAGGCCGGCGCCGCCAAGGTGGTGCTGGTGGTCGGCGTCGAGCAGATGACCAGGACGCCTTCGGCCGATATCGGCAAGTTCCTGCTCAAGGCTTCCTATTTGCCCGAGGATGGCGAGACGCCCGGCGGCTTCGCCGGCGTGTTCGGCAAGATCGCCGGCGCCTATTTCCAGAAGCACGGCGACCAGTCCGATGCGCTCGCGATGATCGCGGCCAAGAACCACAAGAACGGCGTCGAGAACCCTTACGCCCAGATGCGCAAGGATCTTGGCTATGCGTTCTGCCGCGAGGAGAGCGAGAAGAACCCCTATGTCGCCGGGCCGCTGAAGCGCACCGATTGCTCGCTGGTCTCGGACGGGGCCGCCGCGCTCGTGCTCGCCGACGAGGCGACCGCGATGGAGATGCGCCGCGCCGTCGGCTTCCGGGGCATGGCCCATGTCCAGGATTTCCTGCCGATGTCGAAGCGCGACATCCTGAAATTCGACGGCTGCGCCGAAGCCTGGAAGAAGGCGCTGGCGCAGGCCGGCGTGACGCTGGAGGACCTCTCCTTCGTCGAGACGCATGACTGCTTCACCATTGCCGAGCTGATCGAATACGAGGCGATGGGCCTGACCCGGGAAGGCGACGGCGCGCGCGCCATCAAGGAAGGCTGGACGCAGAAGGACGGCAAGCTGCCGGTCAACGTCTCCGGCGGGCTCAAGGCCAAGGGCCACCCGATCGGCGCGACCGGCGTCTCGATGCATGTGCTCTCCGCCATGCAGCTCACCGGCGAGGCGCCGGAGGGCATGCAGGTCGCGGACGCGCGTCTCGGCGGCATCTTCAACATGGGCGGGGCGGCTGTCGCGAACTATGTCTCGGTGCTCGAGCGGATCAAGTGACCGGCTGACGTGACCATTTTTCTGGCGCTGCTGCCGGCCTATATCCTCTCGATCTTTTACCGCTCGTTCCTGAGCGTCATCGCCCATCCGGTGATGGCGGATCTCGGGATCGGGCCGCGGGAGCTGGGTTTCCTGGGCGCGGCCTGGTTCATCGCCTTCGCGTTGGCCCAGTTCCCGATCGGCTGGGCGCTGGACCGGCTCGGACCGCGCCGGACGGTGGCGGTGACCATGGCGATCGGCTCGGCCGGCGCCTTCCTGTTCGCGAGCGCGACGAACGCGGTGACCGGCACGATCGGCATGGCGCTGATCGGACTCGGCTGCTCGCCGATCTTCATGTCGGCGCTGTTCCTGTTCGCGCGGACGCAGGACACCGCCCGCTTCGGCTTCCTGACCTCGGTCTTCATCGGCTTGGGCTCGATCGGCAATCTGGTCGGCGCGACGCCGCTGGCGGCCGCGGCCGAGCGCTTCGGCTGGCGTCCCTCCATGCTGGTCATGGCGGCCTGCTTCCTGGCGGCGGCGCTACTGGCCGCCGCGCTGGTGCGCGACCCGCCGCGCGCCTCGGCCGCCTCAGGCGACCATGAAGGCCTGCTCAAGGGGTTGCGCAGCATCGTCGCGATCCGGCCGCTCTGGCTGCTCGCGCCGATCACCATCACCGGCTATGCGATCGTCGCGACGGTGCGCGGCCTCTGGATCGCGCCCTTCATGAGCGACGTGCACGGCTTCGACGCAATCACCAGCGGCCATGTCGCAACGGTGATGGCGCTGACCATGATCCTCGGCGCGTTCCTCTATGGCGGGCTCGAGCAGCGCTCGGGGCGCAGCAAGCCGCTGGTGCTATGGGGCACGGTGCTGACCGGGTTCTGCTTCGCCGCCCTGGCGATCTGGGGCGACCTCGCCCATGCGCCGGCCATCATCCTGTTCGCGCTGATCGGCGCCACGGGCTTCACCTATGCCGTGCTGATGGCGCATGCGCGCCTGTTCTTTCCCGAGCACCTGACCGGGCGCGGCATGACCTGCATCAATTTCCTGTTCATCGCGGGCGCGGCGGCGGCCCAGTCGGGCTCGGGCTGGTTCATCGCGGCGCAGCGCCAGGCCGGGCTCGATGCGGCCTCGACCTTCACCAATCTGCACTGGTTCTTCGCGGCGCTGCTGCTCGTGCCGGCCGCGATCTACGCGTTGTCGCCGGAGCGCCCAGTGCGCGCCTGAACGCGTCAGGCCTCGCCGGGGGCCTTGGCCGCGATTGCGAGCGCATGGACCCGCTCGGCCAGCTCCTGGCTCAGCGCGGCATTGACCATGCGATGACGTTCGAGCCGGCTCTTGCCGAGGAAGGCCGCCGACACGATATCGACCCTGAAATGGGTTTCGCCGCCCTCGCGCCAGCCGCCATGGCCCTGATGCTGGTGCGACTCGTCGATCACGTTCAGCCGCTGTGGCGCCAAAGCCTCTTCCAGCTTCTTGGTGATCCGTTCAGCCATTGCGGTCATGATCGCGACATTGTCCTGATGGTCTTCTGGTCCTGATGGTCGCTTGCCGGCGGCGCGCATGTTGCGGCGCACTTGCCGGTTTCGGTTCCCGGTCTCATAACCATTCGAGCATGAACTTCAACTCGCGCCTTTTCGACCGTATCAGGATCGGCCCTTCCGAGGCGGAAGAGGTGGCCGAGCCCGATGTCGCGCGCTGCGACCATCCCGGCTGCCAGCGCGCCGGCGAATTCCGTGCGCCGAAGGGCCGGGGCAAGGAAGGCCAGTTCTTTCAGTTCTGCCTCGAGCATGTGAAGGCCTATAACGCGACCTATAATTATTTCGCCGGCATGAATGACGAGGCGCTCGCCGCCTATCAGAAGCAGGAAGAGATCGGCCATCGGCCGACCTGGAAGCTCGGCGTCAACTCGAAGGCGGCGCGCATGGCGCAGCGCGGCCGGGCCGCGGCAGCCGGCGCCGCGGGGCCCGAGGTCCAGGACGGCTTCAACATTTTCGGAGCGCGCACGGAGCAGCATGCGGTGCGGCCGGAGCCGCGGGTCGGCGCGGTGGCGCGCAAGGCGCTCGACACGCTCGGCCTGGACGAGAACGCCGATTCCGCCGCGATCAAGGCGCGCTACAAGGAACTGGTGAAGCGCCTGCACCCCGACGCCAATGGCGGCGACCGCTCGCGCGAGGGCACGCTGCAGGAAATCCTGAAGGCCTATCAGCAGCTGAAGAGCACCGGGCTGGTCTAGAGCGCGGCCGGCCGGACTCACGCCTTGCCGGGAAACGCCTCGCCGAGCCAGGCGCGCCAGCGGGTTTCGCTGGCTGCCGCGGCCCTTTCCGCACCCTCGCCATAGAAGAACAGGCTCATGCTGACATTGACGGCCTGGGCGGTGCCATAGGTGCCGACCAAGGCGACGCCCGGCGCGGGCTTCACCAGGCGCATCAGCACGGAACGGACTTTCCTATCCTGCTGGACCTGCTCGATCGTGCCCGAGAGGCCTTCCGGCCCCGGCGAACTGCGCTGCTCGCCGACATTGGCCCCGGCGAGACCCAAGCCCTCGATCAGGCGCGCCCAGACGGCCAGGTGCTCTTCCTCGGTGCTCGTCATCGCCTGGAACGAAGCGCCCTTGCTGCCGGCGAACTGGCCGAGATAAATCCGCAGTACCGCAAAAAAGCCGGGCCAGCCGCCTTCGAAACCCTCGAGTTGATCGTCCCATTCGTCGGAGGATGAGAACAGCGAGTGGACCATGCGCACGACGCATTGCCCGCCGGAGCGGGCCGCGATCACGATCTCGGTCGCGACCGGCGGCGCATCGCCGTTCCACTCGCGCTCGACATAGCCGAACTGATGGGGCGGCTCCCACATCGTCACCTGGCCGGACGAGCTCATCCCGGGGCCGAACTCGAAACGCAGCGCGCCGCCGACGCGCTCCTCGATCGTCGCCCTGGTGAACCAGGCGGTGTTGCCGGCTCCCGTCGCCATGGCCTGCCAGACCTCGTCCGGCGTGCCGGGCACGAGGAATTCCATCTCGACCCAGCGTTTCCCGGTTCCGTCCTTCTTGATCGGCATGAGGGGTCCTCTCAGGGTTGGGTGGTCTCGGGCGCCGGATAGGACGCGACCACGAGCCGGTGCGGCCGGCTGCCCGGCGCCGCCTCGTCGTGATAGCGCGCGGCGAGGGCCGCGATCGCGCTCGTAAGGTCGCTGGTGAAGGCGGCGCGGTCGGCGGGCGATCTGAACCGGACGACCGTATCGATCGAGAGCGTCGCGAGGCGCTTGTCGGCGAGCCGCGCGCGCGCCCAGAGGCTGCCGACCTCGCGCACGATCCGCGCCGCGACCGCGATCAGATAGCTCGCGGAGAGGCGATCGCCATTGCGCGCCGGATCGGCGCCGATCGCGCCCAGCGCGGCCGGCGACACGACATAGGAGGCCGCGGTCGCGACCATGAGGCGCTCGGTGAGGCCGCCCCAGCGCCGCTCCTCGGCCGGCTCGACGAGCTTGTGCTCCTCCAGGGCGCGCAGGTGGTAATTGACCTTCTGCCGCGTCAGCCCGACCCGTCCCGCCAGAGCGGCGGCCGAGGCGGGAGACGCCAGCTCGGCCAGCAGACGCCGCTTGATCGGATCCAGTGCCAGCGTCGCGCGGGCGGGGTCGTCGATGACATCGAGGTCGAGCATGGCCGCAAGCATGCATTGACAGATTTTTTTGTCAATGCATGCACGAACGAGCCGGTAGATCGAACCAGCGGGGAGGTGGCCAAGGGCTGTTCCACGAAACGCGCGTCATCCTGGACGCAGCGAAGCGGAGCTCCGGGATCCATTCTAAAACGCAGCGCCTTACGATGGATCCCGGATCTGCGCCGCTTTGCGGCTTGTCCGGGATGACGGCGCTCCGATACCGTCAGATCAGGGATCACCTACCGCTTCGTCTTCGCCGCGAGCCCGGCGACGTCGCTGATGATGCCGTCCAGCGCAAAATCCTTCGGCGTATAGACGGCAGCGACGCCCATGTTCCGCAGCGCGTTCTCGTCGTCGGGCGGGATGATGCCGCCGACCACGACCGGCACGTCCATGCCGGCGACGCGCAGGCGCGCGGTGACGTCGCGCACCAGCGGCAAATGCGAGCCGGAGAGGATCGAGAGGCCGATGATGTCGGCCTGCGTCTCCCGCGCCTGCGTCACGATCTCCTCAGGTGTCTGGCGGATGCCGCCATAGTTCACGCTCATCCCGGCGTCGCGGGCGCGCACGGCGATCTGCTCGGCGCCGTTCGAGTGGCCGTCCAGTCCCGGTTTTCCGACGAGGAAGCGCGGCGGCCGGCCGAGCTTTTCGGTGGCGCGCGCGACCGCGGCCTTGACCGTGGCGAGGCCGGGGTCGTCTGCGGCCTTGCCGGTGTCGACGCCGGTCGGGGCGCGGTACTCGCCAAAGATCTCGCGCAGGGTCTGGGCCCATTCGCCGGTCGTGACCCTGGCCTTGGCGCAGGCGATCGAGGCCGGCATGACGTTGCGCGTCTCTTTCGCGGCCGCCGCCAGCTCGGCGAGCGCCGCCTCGGCCGCCTTGGCGTCCCGCTCCGAACGCCAGGCCTTGAGGCGGCCGATGGCCTCCAGCTCGACGGAATCGGGCACGGTGACGACGTTGCCCTCGCCGGCCGAAAGCGGGGAGGGCTCGCTATTGGTGAATTTGTTGACGCCGATGACGATCTGCTCGCCGCGCTCGATCGCCTCGATGCGGCGCGCGCCGTTCTCGACCAGCGCCTGTTTCATGTAGCCGGACTCGACCGCCGCCAGCGCCCCGCCCATGGCGTCGATCTTCGCCAGCTCGGCGAGCGCCGCCGCCTTCAATTCCTCGACCTTGGCGTCGATCGCCGTCGAGCCGTCGAAGATGTCGCCGAATTCGAGCAGGTCGGTCTCGTAAGCCAGCACCTGCTGCATGCGCAGCGACCATTGCTGGTCGAAGGGCCGCGGCAGGCCGAGCGCCTCGTTCCAGGCCGGAAGTTGCACCGCGCGGGCGCGGGCCTTCTTGGAGAGCGTCACCGCCAGCATCTCGATCAGGATGCGGTAGACGTTGTTCTCGGGCTGCGGCTCGGTCAGGCCGAGCGAATTGACCTGCACGCCATAGCGGAAGCGGCGCATCTGCTCGTTGGTGACGCCATATCTGCTCAAGGTGATCTCGTCCCAGAGATCGACGAAAGCCCGCATCTTGCAGAGCTCGGTGATGAAGCGCATGCCGGCATTGACGAAGAAGGAGATGCGTCCGACGATTCCGGGGAAATCCGCCTCGCTGACCTCTGGCTGGGCGCGGATCGAGTCGAGCAGGGCGATTGCCGTCGCGAGCGCATAGGAGAGCTCCTGAACCGGCGAGGCGCCGGCCTCCTGCAAATGGTAGGAGCAGACATTGGTCGGGTTCCATTTCGGCAGTTCGCGGGCCGTGAACACGACGATGTCGGTGGTGAGCTGCATCGAGGGACGCGGCGGGAAGACATAGGTGCCGCGCGACAGGTATTCCTTGACGAGGTCGTTCTGGGTGGTGCCCTGCAGGCGCTCGCGTGGCGCGCCCTGCTCGTCGGCGACGGCGATATAGAGCGAGAGCAGCCAGGCTGCCGTCGCGTTGATCGTCATCGAGGTGTTCATCTGCGCCAGGGGGATCTGGTCGAACAGGGCCCGCATGTCGCCGAGATGGGCGATCGGCACGCCGACCTTGCCGACCTCGCCGCGCGACAGCACATGGTCGGGATCGTAGCCGGTCTGGGTCGGCAGGTCGAAGGCGACGGAGAGACCGGTCTGGCCCTTGGCGAGATTGTTCCGGTAGAGCCTGTTCGATTCCGAGGCGTCGGAATGGCCCGCATAGGTGCGGAAGATCCAGGGCTTCTCGCGCGGCGCCTGCTTGTCGCCGATCGGATCGCTCGCGCTCATGGTCGCTCCCTGCCGTGCCGTCTTCGTGCTCGTGCGAACGCATTGTTGCACTGCAGCGAAGATAACGCCAGAGGGGCGGAAAGGTCGCGTCAGACGATGTGATGAGGTGCGGGGAGCCTTATTCCGCCAGCTCGCGCATCACCTTGATCAGGTCGGATTTACCCTCGAAGCCGATGCCGGGTAGCTCGGGCATGGTGATGTAGCTGTCCTCGACACGGACGCTGTCGGGGAAGCCGCCATAGGGCTGGAACAGGTCGGGATAGCTCTCGTTGCCGCCGAGACCGAGGCCGGCGGCGATGTTGAGCGACATCTGGTGGCCGCCATGCGGGATGCAGCGATCCCAGCCCCAGCCGGCGACCTTCAGGGCGGCCAATGTGCGCTGGTATTCGCAGAGCCCATAGGAGAGGGCGCAATCGAACTGGAGCCAGTCGCGATCCGGCCGCATGCCGCCATGGCGCAGCAGGTTGCGGGCGTCCTGGTGGCTGAACAGGTTCTCGCCCGTCGCCATCGGGCCGGGATAGAATTCGGCCAGGGCCGCCTGCAGCGCGTAGTCGAGCGGGTCCCCCGCCTCCTCGTACCAGAACAGTGGGTAGTCCCTCAGCATCTTGGCATAGGCGATGGCGGTCTCGAGATCGAAGCGGCCATTGGCATCGACCGCGAGCTGCGCATCCTTGCCGATCTCGGCCAGCACCGCCTCGATGCGGCGGCGATCCTCAGGCAGAGCGGCGCCGCCGATCTTCATCTTCACGACGCGATAGCCGCGGTCGAGATAGCTCCTCATCTCGGCGCGTAGCGCGTCGTCGTCCTTGCCGGGGTAGTAATAGCCGCCGGCGGCATAGACGAAGACGCGCGGGTCGGCCTGCCGGCCATGGCGCTCGGCGAGCAGGCGGAAGAGCGGCTTTCCGGCGATCTTGGCGGTCGCGTCCCAGATCGCCATGTCGAGCGTGCCGACGGCGACCGAGCGCTCGCCATGGCCGCCGGGCTTCTCGTTCGTCATCATCGCCGCCCAGGCGCGGTCGGGATCGAGATTGTCGCCGGCCTCATTCAGCAGGCTCTTCGGCTCGGCCTCGAGCAGGCGCGGCGCGAAGCGTTCGCGGATCAGCCCGCCCTGGCCGTAGCGGCCATTCGAGTTGAAGCCGTAGCCGACGATGCGGCGTCCGTCGCGGACCAGGTCCGTGACGACCGCGACGAGGCTGGTCGTCATCTTCGAGAAGTCGATATAGGCGTTGCGGATCGGCGAGGCGATCGGTTGCGTGATCTCGCGGACGTCGACGATGCGCATTGGCTGTCTCCCTTTGCGGCGCCTTATGCCCGACGGTGGCGCGGCTGGCCACAGCCTGTGGCGGGACGGTCCAATGTTCCGGGAGCGGTTTTCCCGACGCGCCAGGCTCTATAGGCTCAGCCGCGATCGTCACGCAGCTTCAGGTCAGGCATGTCATCTTCTGAATCGCGGCCGGCCCGCCCGGCGCTCGCCGGCTGGCTCTCCACCGGCAACAGCATCACCCGGCAGTTCATGGCGATCGGCGGGCAGGCGGATTTCGTCAGCCTCGCCGGAGGGCTGCCGGCGGCGGAGCTCTACCCGGTGGAGGCCATCGCGGCCGCGAGCGAGCGGGCGCTCGGCCGCTGGGGCGGACAGGTCCTGGAATATGGCCCGATCGAGGGGCTGCCGGCGCTGCGGGCGGCGATCGCGGCACGGGTCACGGCCTCGGCCGGGCGCCCCTTCGGCCCCGAGAACGTGCTGCTGACGACCGGCGCGATGCAGGGGCTCGACCTTCTCGGCAAGACGCTCGTCGACCCCGGCGAGCTGATCGTCGCGCAGTTCCCGACCTATCTCGGCGCGCTCGACGCCTGGCGGCCGCGCGAACCCAGCTATGCGCAGCTCGACTGGACCTTGCAGCGGCCGGGCTTCGAGGCGGAATTGCGCCGGGCCAAGTTCGTCTATGCCGTGCCGAACTACTCCAATCCGACTGGTGCGCTGGTCTCACAGGCCGAGCGCGCGGCGCTGCTCGACAAGGTGCTGGAAGCCGGCACCTGGCTGGTCGAGGACGATCCCTATCTGCCGCTGCAGTTCGACGGGCCGGCCGGGCCGAGCATCCTCGCGCATCATGCCGCGCGCCATCCGAACGGCGCCTATGACGGGCCGGTGATCTATCTCGGCACCTTGTCGAAGAGCCTGACGCCGGGTCTGCGCGTCGGCTGGATCGTCGCCGAGGCAGGGCTGATCGCGACGCTGGCGCTCGCCAAGCAATCGACCGACATCGCCTCGAGCCTGCTGACGCAGGCGATCGCGCTCGAGCTGATCGAGAGCGGGTTCGAGGCCGATCACGTCCCGCGCATCGTCGCGGCCTATCGCGAACGCCGCGATGCGCTCTGCCGGGCCGCGACCGAGCATCTCTCGGAGTGGTTCGAATGGGAGGTGCCGCCCGGCGGCATGTTCGTCTGGATGCGCGCCAGGACGGCCGAGATCGACACCGACGCGCTCTATGCGGATGCGCTCGCCGAGAAGGTCGTCTTCGTGCCGTCGAGCGTCTTCGATCCCGAAGGTGTCCTGAAGAGCGCGATGCGGGTCAATTTCACGCGCTCCTCGCCCGAGGTTCTGGTGGAGGGCGTGCGAAGGCTGGAGCGGGCGGTGAAGCGCCATCTCGCCGCGCGGACCGGACGGGCTGCCTGAAATCCGAGCCTTTACCGTCGATCTCGGCCCCGCGTCATGGTGGAGAGCCTTACGGTCGATGGCTCAGAAGCTCTCGACCCAGGGCCGCAATTCGACCTCCTGCGACCAGGCGCTGCGCGGCTGGCGCAGGACGTCGAGATAGGTCTGCGCGACCGCGTCGGGATCGATGGTGTTGTCGGCCTCGTCCGGCCTCGACGCGTTGCGGACCATGCCGTCGATGACGAAATGCGTGACATGGACGCCCTTGGGCCCGAGCTCGCGCGCGGCGCTCTGGGCCAGGCCGCGCAGCGCGAATTTGCCCATGGCGAAGCCGGCCGAGAGGGCATAGCCCTTGATGCCCGCCGTCGCCCCGGTCAGCAGGATGGCGCCGCGCCCCTTCGGCACCATGCGCTTGGCCGCCTGCTGAACCGCGAGGAAGGCGCCGTAGCCCGTGACTGCGAGCGCCTTGCCGACGGCGGCCGGGTCGAGCTCGGCGATCGGCCCGCGGACCCGCTGACTGGCATTGTAGACGACCACTTCCGGCCCGCCGATCCCGCTCTCGAAATCCTCGAACAGCTTTGCCACGGCCGCCGGCTCCGATGCGTCGAGCGCGAAGGTTCCAGCTCCGGTTTCCGCAGCGAGCGACGCGAGCTTCTCCGTATCGCGAGCCGCGAGCCCGACCTTGACGCCGGCCGCGGAAAGCTGCCGCGCCAGGGAGGCGCTGATGCCGGGCCCGGCTCCGATGATCAGCGCGGTGCCGTAGGGGATGCTGGTCATGCTCGCTCGCTCAAGATCAGTTCCGGCCGCCCGGCAAACGTGGCAGGGGCATGAATTCGACGCCCTCCTCGTGCAGCAGGCGAGCGTCATCGGGGGTCGCCTCACCGTAGATGGCGCGGCTGTCGGCTTCGCCATGATGAATCTTGAGCGCCTCCTCGGCGAAGCGCGTGCCGACATGTTCGGCGTTCTCGGTGACGTGCTTGTGCAGGGCGGTCAGCATCTCGCGCAAGGCGATCTCCTTCTCGCCCATCAGTGCGACCGGCGCGGCGGCCGCGGGAACGGGAGTCGCCTCGGCCGGCGAGGCCTCAGGTGCGCGCGGCCCGCGATCCGTGCGCGCGACATTCGGCGCCATGATCGCACGCTCGACCTTGCCGCTGGCGCAGACCGGGCAGGAGACGAGGCCGCGGCGCGCCTGTTCCTCGAAGCTGGCCGAGGTCGCGAACCAGCTTTCGAATTCATGCGCGTTGTCGCAAACGAGGGCGTAGCGGATCATCTCTGGCTCTGTCGGGCGGCAGGTGGCCGCAATACCGCGAGATAATCCTCGCCAGACCCTGCGCAAGCGTTACCCGGCGGGATGACGATGCGACTTTTCGGCATGATGCCCGGCCACGAGGGTCGTCAGGCGGCCAGCAGCGGATCGAGCTCGCCGCGCGCATCGAGCGCGTGCAGGTCGTCCGAGCCGCCGACATGCCTGTCGCCAATGAAGATCTGCGGCACCGAGGTGCGGCCTCCCGAACGCTCGGTCATGGCCCGGCGCAGGTCCGGCTTGCCATCGACATCGATCTCTTCGAAAGCCACGCCTTTCTTCTTCAGGAGCGATTTGGCGGCGGCGCAGTAGGGGCACCAGCTGGTGGTGTAGAGGACGACTTTCGGCATGAACGGTTCCGGCGATGCTGTACGTTCGACAGATGTAGTGCGCCGTCAGCCATCCGTCACCACCCGGGCGAAGGTCAGGATGTCGACCTGGCTCGCGCCCGCCCGCAGCAATGCGCGGGAGGCGGCATTGGCGGTGGACCCGGTGGTCAGCACGTCGTCGACGAGCACGATGCGGCGGCCTTCGACGAGCGGCTTCATTGTCGGCAGGACCTTGAAGGCGCCCTGCAGGTTGTCGGCGCGCTGGGCCCGGGTCAGGCCGACCTGCTGCCTGGTGCGCTTGACGCGCGTCAGCGCGGCGGGCGCCAGGGCGGTGCCGCTCTGGCGGGCGACGACCTGCGCCAACGCAGCCGCCTGGTTGAAGCGGCGGCTCCAGAGCCTCGTGCGGTGCAGCGGCACAGGTATGACGAGATCGGCCCCGGCGAGCAGTTCGTGGCCCGCCCGCCCCATCATCCGGCCGAGCGTGATCGCGAGCTCGAGCCGGTCTCCGTATTTCAGGCGATGCACCAGTTCGCGCGCCGTGCCGTCGAAGCGGCAGACGGCCCGGGCGCGGGCGAAGACGGGCGGATCGGCCATCGCAGCCGGCGAGATCAGGCCGGCCCCAAGATCGATCGCGAAAGGCGTGCCGAGCCGCTCGCAATAGGGCCGCTCGATGAAGCCGATACCGCTCCAGCAAGTGGGGCAAAGGCCCTGGGCCTCGGAGGTCGCCCCTTGGCAGGCGACGCAGGAGGGCGGGTAGACCAGGCCAATGGCGCCATGCAGGGCGCGGCGGCAGGCGGAGCGCAGGGACATGAGGGCCCGCCGCGGCTCCAGCGCGACGCGCTTCTCGCCAGTTGCCTGCTCCGGCATAGTCATCGCGGTTTCGATTTCACTCCGGGCGGCGATGCGGGCGCCTGTGCTGCCGATCAGTCATTTGGCTCCGCGCCACGCCGTGGCGCAACAGCTATCTCGACCTGCGGCCAGGCAGGGCGCGAGCGAGGGCGCAGCCTGGCCGGGTGCTCTTTCGGTGAATCCGAGGCTCGCCTTGCGAAAACAGTTGCGGCGAGGCGGAAGCCCGACTAAACAGCGCCCTTGCCGCGCTGCTCCCTTCGTCTAGCGGTCTAGGACGTCGCCCTCTCACGGCGAAAACAGGGGTTCGAGTCCCCTAGGGAGCGCCATCGGCCGCAGTCCACCTTAGATCAATGTCTTATTCCGACCGGCTTGCCGCCCGCCGGAACGTCAGACGAAGCCGGGCCTTTCAAGCGGTCGTCATGCGCGACAGTGCCTTGAGGCTAGCTGCAGGCGCCGGGCCCCTTGTCGCGATTCTCATAGGCCGCCAGGGCGGCGATGAGGCTCTCCAGCTCGAGCCCATGAGGGCTTTGCGGCGCCGCCCCTTGCAGCGCGCCGAGCCGCTCGCGCGCGCGGCGGTAATCCTCATGGGACTTGAGGATGATTCTGGGCGCCTCGGGACTGAGAAGCTCCGGCATGGAATATCCTCCTGCGTGAGGAGGCATTAGGACTCGGCCCGGACCGGGCAGCAATGTGATTTGTTAATGCGCAGTGCGCCTTGGCGGCGGCTCGTCAAACAAGCCCGGCATGCGCCGGGCTTTCGAATCTCGGCTCCAGCTCAGCCGCGCCCGAACTGGCGCGCCAGGGCCTCGCTGGCGCGAACCAGCATGGCGGCATCGACCCCGACCGCGGTGAAGAGCGTGCCGAGCTCGATGCAGCGGGAGGCGAAGGCGTTGTCCGGCGTCAGGATCCCGGCCGGCTTGCCGCAGGCCCGGATCCGGGCGATCGCCTGCTCGATCAGCGCCTTGACCTCGGGATGGCCGGGCTCGCCGACATGGCCGAGGCTGGCGGCAAGGTCGGCCGGGCCGATGAAGATGCCATCGACGCCCTCGACCCCGGCGATCGCTTCCAGGTTGTCGAGCGCTTCCTGCGTCTCGATCTGGACCAACAGGCAAAGCTCCTCATGCGCGCGCTTGCCGTAATCGGCGACCCGTCCGAAGCGCGTCGCGCGCGTCACGCCGGAGACGCCGCGAATGCCCTCGGGCGGATAGCGCATCGCCGCGACCGCGGCCTGCGCCTCCGCGGCGTTCTGGACATAGGGGATCAGCAAGGTCTGCGCGCCGAAATCGAGCAGGCGCTTGATCAGGACGGCGTCGTTGCTGGCCGGCCTGACCACGGCCGAGACCGGATAGGGCGCGACCGCCTGGAGCTGCGCCAGCACGGTCAGCGGATCGCCCGGCGAATGCTCGGTGTCGAGCAGCAGCCAGTCGAAGCCGGAGCCGGCGACCGCCTCGGCGGCATAGGGGCCCGGCAGGCTGCACCAGAGTCCGACCTGCTGGCGGCCCTCGCGCAGCGCGCGCTTGAAGGCGTTCTCGGGAAGCTGCATCGGGTCCAATTCCTCGTCGTTCGGGCCCGGGCTCGGAGAGGCGCGGCAGCCGGCGCGGGATCATCGACCGAAGGCCGCGCCGGCGGCAACCCGTCACAGCGCAACCCCTGGGCACGCGTGAGGCAGGAGGATGGCAGGCCGCCGCCCCGTAGTTGCCTTGACGGCGGCTATCGGCCTAGAGCCATCTGCAGGCCGCGAACGGCATGCAGAGGAGCTTGGCTTGACGCAGACGGCTTCCATCGGGGCGGGCGAGGGCGCCAGCACGCGCGACCGGATCAAGGCGATCGCGGCGGAACTCTATGTCCTGCGCGGGCATGACGGCTTCAGCTTCGGCGATATCGCCGCCGTGATCGGCACGACGCGGGCCAATATCCATCATCATTTCGGCAGCAAGCGGCTGCTGATGGACGAGCTCGTCGCGGATATCTCGGCCGATGCCCAGGCGCGCATCGAGCAGCACTGGACCGCGGGGCGCCATTCGCTGGGCGAGCGCCTCACGCTCCAGCTCGACGACCTGCGCCGCTTCTACGACCGCTACAATCCGGCGCCGGACGACCGCCATGTCTGGAGCCCGCTCTCGCGCCTCCGGCACGATCTCGCGACGCTAGGCGAGATCGCGGTCAAGGCCCTGGAAAAGGTCAACCGCACCTATGACCGCGCGCTCGACCACGCGGTGCGCAGGGCCATCGCGGAGGGCGAGCTCAGCACCGATGCACCCGTCGAGGCGATCGTCCGGATCTTCCGCGCGACCCTGCTGTCCTGCCCGCCGATGACGCAGGATGCCGGCAGCTTCCTGGAGGTCGAGCGGCTGTTCGCGGCGCTGGACCAGACCGTGCTGAAGGCCTGGCCCGGCGAGAGAGCGCGCGCGCGTCGCTGATTCGAACTGGAGGAGTGAAAAAGCCATTGACCGGCGCTCGCGTTCGTGATGACTTACTTATGAGTAAGTAAGTCGCGGCGCAGATCGCAACGGGTCACCAGGAGGACCGCTCATGAAAAGCGTTCAGGACTACAAGCGTTTCGAGGTTCGGCCGTTCACCGGCGCGATGGGCGCCGAGATCATCGGCGTCGACCTGAGGACGGCGCCGGAGGACGTGTTCCGCGACGTCGTCCGCGCGCTGCACGAGTTCCATGCCCTGGCAGTGCGCGGGCAGGATCTCGACACGCCGAGCATGCAGAAGGTGGCGCGCCGCTTCGGCCCGTTCAGCGGCAATCCGGTCCATACCGGGCTCGAGGGCTACGAGGACATCGTCCGTTTCGTGCGCGAGCCCGACGATACCGGCAAGGTCATCGGCGAGGACTGGCATATGGACCTGGCCTGGCTGCCCAAGCCGCCGGGCATCACCATGCTCTATGCCGAGGAGATCCCGCCGGTCGGAGGCGACACCTGTTTCGCCAGCCTCGAGAAAGCCTATCAGTCGCTCTCGCCGAAGATGGTCGCCACCCTGGAGACCCTGACCGGCATCCATAGCGGCCGCGGCGTCTTCGCCATCAACGCCTCGCAGAAGCGCCTCGGCGTCAGCAAGGATGTCGAGGCGATCGAGAACGCGGCCGTCGAGCATCCGGTGATCTGCCAGCACCCGGTCACCGGCAAGCGCTATGTCTTCGTCTCCAGCGTGCTCACCCATTTCAAGGGCATGACCGAGGAGGAGAGCAAGCCGCTGATCGCCTTCCTGATGGCGCGCGCGACCCGACCGGAATTCCACTGCCGCCTGCGCTGGGAGAAGAACACGCTCGGCATGTGGAACAACCCGACAGTGCTGCACACCGCGATCAACGATTATCCGGGCTATCGCCGGGTGATGTACCGCACCACCATCGAGGGCGATGTGCCGATGGCCGCGCCCCCGGCCTCGGCCTCGCGCGCGGCCTGAGCGCCGCCGTCCACTCCTGACGCCGCCCGCGCGGGGCGGCGTTCGCGCCAAAAAGATTCCACCGCCGCCAAGGCGGGGAGACAGGGAGGAGAATGGAGCGTCAGCCACGAGGACTGGCAGGGGCGACCCTGCCTTTCATCGCGCCCGTGCACGTGATGGTGCTGGGCGTGATCGTGATTCCTGCGCTCTTCGTGCTCTGGCTGAGCTTCCAGTCCTCCACCTTCGGCCAGTCCGCCCGCTTCGTCGGGCTGGAGAATTATGTCCGCGTCCTGGGCGACCCGTATTTCTGGCGCTCGCTGCTCAACACCGTCATCGTCGTCGCGGTCGCGGTGCATCTCGAGATGCTGGTCGGGCTCGGCATGGCACTGCTCTTCGCCGGCGGGCTGCCGATGCGGCGCCTGCTGCTGGTCGTGGTGCTCGCGCCCTATGCGATCAGCGAGGTCACCGCGGTCGCGATGTGGCGCTTCCTGTTCGATCCCGATGTCGGGCCGGTAACGGCGGCCTCCGCCTGGCTCGGACTGCCGCCGCTCGACTGGACCTTCGTGCCGTCGCACGGGCTGGTGCTGATCGGGCTGCTCACCATCTGGCTGCACCTGCCCTTCACCTTCATCATCCTCTATGCGGCGCGGCTGGCGATCCCCAAGGAGCTTTACGAGGCCGGGCGCACGGACGGCGCCTCGCTCTGGCAGCTCTTCCGCCATGTGACCCTGCCGATGCTGGCGCCGGCGATCCTGATCGCCATGCTGTTCCGCTACATCTTCGCCTTCCGGCTCTTCTCGGAGGTCTGGCTAATGACCCAGGGCGGCCCGGCGCGCGAGACCGAGGTCGTGGCGGTCTACCTCTATCTTGAGGCCTTCCGGTACAATTCCTTCGGCAGCGCGGCGGCGACCGCCTGGATCATGGTCGCGATCTCGCTGCTGCTGGCGACGGGCTATATTTGGCGCCTGAGGAAGGAGACCGCCCATGCGGCCTGAGCGTCTCCTCATCGGTTTCGGCAAGGCCATCGCGGTCGGCCTGATCGTGCTCTGGTCGGTCTTCCCGATCGCCTTCATCGTGCTGTCGTCGTTCAAGCCGGGGCGCGACATCTTCGCGGTGCCGCCCAAGCTCGTCTTCACGCCGACGCTCGCGCATTACCTCAACCTCTGGGAGCGCTGGGGCAGCTTCTTCGAGGGGCTGCTGAACAGCCTGATCGTCACCATCGGCGCGACCGTGCTGGCTGTCGCGGTCAGCGCGCTCGCCGGCTTCACCTATTCGCGCTACCGCAGCCGCTTCCTCGCCGGCTCGCTCTTCTTCCTGATCTGCATCCGCCTGATCCCGCCGATCGTGGTGACGCTGCCGCTGTTTCCCGTGGTCAACTGGCTCGGCCTCAACGACACCCATCTCGTCCTGATCCTGCTCTACGCGACCTTCTTCGTCTCGCTCGGCACGGTGCTGATGCGCACCTTCATCGACCAGATCCCGCGCGAGCTCGACGAGGCCGCGACGATCGACGGCGCCGGCCGGCTGACCCTGCTCGTGCGGGTGATCCTGCCGCTGGCGGCGCCCGGCATGCTCGCGGTCGCCGTCTTCGTCGTCGTCTATGCCTGGAACGAGTTCCTCTTCGCCTTCATCTTCACCGCGACCAAGGCCAAGACCGCGCCCTTCGTGCTGTCCGAGATGATCAGCTCGGTCGACGGGGTCGATTGGGGCGTGCTCTTCGCCGGCGCCACGGTGCAGCTCATCCCGGTTCTGCTCTTCGTGATCCTCATGAACCGGTTCCTCGTCGCCGGCCTCACCGCCGGCGCCACAAAAGGGTGACGAATGTCGCCGCATCCAGGGAGAACGCCATGACCTCGTACCTGAATCGACGCCGTTTCCTCGCTGCGGCAGGCGCCGGCAGCGCGTCCCTGGCCCTGGGCGGGCCGGTTCTCGCGCAGGAAAAGACGCTCAACATCCTGTCGCATCTCGTGCACCAGAACGTCCTGACCAAGGGCGCGGCCGGGGACGTGATCGCGCCCTGGCGCGAGGCGCAGAAGACCAAGCTCTCCTGGACCACGCTCGACAGCAATCCGCTGCAGGACCGTCTGTTTCGCGAAGCCAGTCTGAACGCGACCGAGTTCAATGTCGGCTATGTCATCGACAACCGGATGACCGGCGACGTCGCCAAGCTGTTCACGCCGCTCGACGAGATGCAGAAGGCCGATCCGATCGAGGCCTTCGACGACATCGCCCCGGGTCTGACCAAGGCGATGACGGTCGGTGGCAAGCTCGTTGGCATCCCGGTGCGGCACGCGACCCAGGCGCTGTTCTACAACGAGGCATTGCTCAAGGAGGCCGGAATCGCCGGTCCGCCGAAGACGCTGGAGGAGCTGGTCGAACAGGCCAAGAAGCTGACCTTTACCTCGGCCGCCGGCACGCCGGTCTCCGGCATGGTGCTGGCGAGCGATCTCTCGGTCTTTCCGGTGATGTTCGCGCGCGCCTTCGGCGGCGATTTCATCACGCTCGACTTCAAGCTGATGCCGAACCGGGAGGCGATGCAGAAGGGGCTCGCGGTGCTGGCCGATCTTTTCGCCGCCAAGGCACTGCCGCGCAGCTACGCGACGACGCGCAATGACGATATGGTGACCTGGATGCAGCAGGGCAGGGCCGCCTTCTGCGTCCTGCCCTTCGCCCGCTATGCCCAGCTCAACAATGCCGAGCAGTCGCAATTCGCCGGCAAGATCAAGGCGGTCGCCTTCCCGGGCTCGGCCTCGGTCGCGGGCGGCGCGGGCATGAGCGCGGTCGTCGAATCCTGGGCGATGTCCATTCCCGTCAACGCCAAGCAGAAGGAGCTGGCCTGGAACTTCATCAAGGCGGTGTCGAGCAAGGCGGTGACGCTCGGCATGGCGCGCAACGGCAATGGCCCGATCCGGATCTCGACCTATGCCGAGCCGAGCTTCGCCTCGTCGCAACCGCTCGCCGCGATCGAATCCGAGGTGCTGGCCAAGGCCCGCCCGGCTTTCCCCGCCTTCCCGGAAGCAGTGCGGGCCCAGGCCACCTTCCTCGAGGAGGTGCAGCTCGCCGTGCTCGGCCGCAAGACGCCACAGGATGCGGTCAAGGCGATCGCCGAGCGGGTCCAGCCCCTGTTGCCGACCTGAACGGGTTGACCGCGAGGCGGCCATCATGGCCGCCTCGCGTCCCGCGGGCCTGAACGAGGCAGGGCATGGCTTTTCCAGCACCAGACAAGCAGTCTTTCGTCGTCGCGGTTGATGTCGGGACTGGCAGCGCCAGAGCGGGCGTCTTCGATCTTACAGGCCGGCAGCTGGCCCGGGCCGAGCGGGCGATCGAGCTGCGCAGGCCGCAGCCGGACTGGGCCGAGCATGATTCCGGGCAGATCTGGGCAGCCGTCTGCGCCGCCGTTCGCGAGGCCGTGGCGACGTCCGGTATCGAGCCCGCGCAGGTGAGCGGCATCGGCTTCGACGCCACCTGCTCGCTGGTGGTGCGCGGCCGGGACGGCTCGCCGCTGCCGGTGTCGCCGGGGTCGGAGCCGCGCTGGGACACCATCGTCTGGCTCGACCATCGCGCCACCGCCGAGGCCGAACGCTGCAACGCGACCGGCCATAGCGTGCTCGATTTCGTCGGCGGCGCGATCTCGCCCGAGATGGAGACGCCGAAGCTGATCTGGCTGAAGCAGCATGTCCCGCAGAGCTGGGAGCGCGCCGGCCATTTCTTCGACCTCGCCGATTTCCTGACCTGGCGCGCGACCGGCTCGACCGCGCGTTCGCAATGCACGCTGACCTGCAAATGGACCTATCTTCCCCATCGGGGCGGCTGGCAGCGCGACTTCTTCGAGGCGGTCGGCATCCCCGACATGCTGGAGCGCGGCGGGCTGCCCGCTATGGCGAGCCCCATGGGCGCCGATCTCGGCTCGCTCACCGCCCGGGCGGCCGACGAGCTCGGCCTCAGCGCGCAATGCCGGGTCGCGGCCGGGCTGATCGATGCCCATGCCGGTGCGCTCGGCCTGCTCGGCGGTGCGGCCGAAGCCGGCATCATCGACCGCAACGCCGCCCTGATCGCCGGCACCTCGACCTGCCTGATGGCGCTGTCGCCGCAGCAGCGGGCGGTGCCCGGCGTCTGGGGCCCCTATCTCGGCGCGGTGCTGCCGGGGACCTGGCTCAACGAGGGCGGCCAGTCGGCGACCGGCGCCCTGCTCGACCACATCATTTGCTGGCATGGCGCAGGCGGCGAGCCGAATGCGGCCATGCATGGGCGCATCGTCGCGCGGATCGATGCGCTGCGCGCGGCGGAAGGCGGGAATTTCGCCAACGGGCTGCATGTGCTGCCGGATTTCCATGGCAACCGTTCGCCTCTGGCCGATCCGCATGCGGTCGGAGTGATCTCGGGGCTGACGCTCGATGCCGGCTTCGACAGCCTGTGCCGGCTCTACTGGCGCACGACTGTGGGCATCGCGCTCGGGGTGCGCCATATCGTCGAGGCGCTGAATGGACAGGGTTATCGCATCGACACGCTGCATGTCGCGGGCGGGCATGTGAACAACCCGCTGCTGATGGAGCTCTATGCCGATGCGACGGGCTGCGATGTCGTGCAGGCGGAGACGGGCGACGCGGTGCTTCTCGGCACGGCGATGGCTGCGGCCGCGGCGGCCGGAGGGGTCGGCAGCCTGGCCGAGGCCTGCCGCGCGATGCTCGGCAAGAGCCGCCGCCGGAGCCCTGACGCCGAGGCGAGCAAGCGCCTCGAGCGCGACTACCGCGTCTTCCTGCGCATGCACGAGCAGCGCCGGGAGCTGGAAGAACTGGGTCGCTAGATCATCGGACCGAATAGCGTATTCGGTCCGATGATCTAGGCCTTTGTTTTTGCATCGGCTTTTTCCGAAAACCGCATTCCACTTTTCGGGCCGGTGCTCTAACGCGCCAGCTTCGCGCGCATGTCCTTGACCTCGCCGGCGGTGACGGGCGCCGCTGCGTTGCCCCAGCTGTTGCGCACGTAATTCAGGACGTTGGCGACTTCGGCGTCGCCGAGATTCCAGGCGAAGGAGGGCATCGCCGGTGTCGTCGGCCGCGCCCGGGTGGTCGCGGCCTGGCTGCCCTGGAGCACGACGCGGATCAGCGAGGTTGGGTCGTCGCCATTGACGACCGGCGCCTTGGCGAGCGTCGGAAACAGGAGCGGGGCGCCTGCGCCGGAGCTGACATGGCAAGCAGCGCAGCGGTCGACGAAGATCGCCTTGCCCGCCACCATGACGGGGTCGCTCGCCGCCAGCGGTTGCGGGGGAGCGGCGCCGTCGCCCTTGATGTCCTTCAGATAGGTCGCGACCGCTTTCAGGTCGGCCTCGGTCCAATGCTGGGTCGAATTGATGATCACTTCCGACATCGGGCCCGACGCGATGTCGAAGCGGTTCGCTCCGCTCTTCAGATAGGTGACGATGTCCTCGTCCGACCAGCTTCCGATCCCCTTGTGCGGATCGCTGGTGATGTTGGGCGCGACCCAGCTCTGCAGATTGCCGCCCTGCAGGAACTGCTCGTTCTTGTCTGCCCCGGTCAGGCTCTTGGGCGTATGGCAGGTGCCGCAATGGGCGGGGCCGTTGACGAGATAGGCGCCGCGATTCCACTCGGCCGATTTGGCGGGGTCGGGCTTGAAGTCACGCGCCCTGAAATTCAGCAGGTTCCAGCCGATCATCGCGGCGCGGATGTTGAACGGGAAGGGCAACTGGTTCGCGACGACCTGCCTGCGGACCGGCTCGATCTTCTGGAGATAGGACCAGAGGTCGGCGATGTCGGCCTCGTTCATCATCGTGTAGGCGGGGTAGGGCATCGCCGGGTAGAGCCGCTTGCCGCCCTTGCCGATGCCCTCCTTCAGTGCGCGCCGGAACTCGACATAGCTCCAGTCGCCGATGCCGGTCTCGCGGTCGGGCGTGATGTTCGGCGGCACCAGCTTGCCGAACGGCGTCTCCAGCGGCGCACCGCCGGCGAAGGGGCGCCCGCCTGGCGCGGTATGGCAGGCGGCGCAATCGGCGAGAACGGCCTGGTAGCGCCCCGCGGCGATGCGGTCGAACAGATCGGAGGCGAGGCTGCCCGCGCTGACGATGGCGACGGCGACGATTCCGGCGAGGAAAGCTGCCCTTCTCATGCCTGCACCAGTCGGCCGGGGTTCTTCAGGTAGTGGTTGCGGATCGAATCCGCCGCCCAATAGGCGAGGGCGCCGACCGGCCCGGTCGGATTCTTGCCCGCGTTCTGCGGAAAGGCGGAGGCGCCGACGACGAAGACATTGGGGACGTCCCAGCTCTGCAGATGCCGGTTCACCGCGCTGGTGGCGGGGTCCGTACCCATGATCGCCCCCCCCGTATTATGCGTGCTCTGGTAGGGCACCGCGTTCCAGCCCTTGCGGGCGCGGCCGACCACGGCCTGCTTGCCGCCGAGCGCCGTCGCGATCTCCTGCATGCGGTCGCTGACCCAGTTCGACATGCGGATGTCGTTGTCCGGGAAGTCGAAGGTGATGCGCAGGAGCGGGCGGCCGAAGCGGTCCTTGTAGGTCGGGTCGAGGTCGAGATGGTTGCCGCGCGTCGCGTAGGAGCTGCCCTGGGAGCTGAAGATCAGGGTGTTGCCGTAATGCTCCTTGGTCGCCTTCTTCCAGGCGCTGCCCCAGCGCGGCGTGCCCGGCGGCGTCGGGCGGTAGGAGATCGGCCGGCCATTGGTCGGGATGCAGTTGACGCCCGCGCCGCCGACGAAATCGAGCGGCGCATGATCGAAGGCGTCGCCATTATAGTCGTCGAGCGACTGGCCGAGCGCGCCGGCCGCGATGAAGGGGTTGAAGTTCTTGCCCTCGAAGAAGACCTGGGTCGAGGCATTGGTCTGATAGGCGTAGTTGCGCCCGACCGTGCCGGCGCCGGTCGCGGGGTCGTAGGGCGTGCCGATGCCCGAGAGCAGCATCAGGCGGACATTGTGCAGGCCATAGGCGTTGAGCAGCACGATGTCGGCCGGCTGCTCGTAGGTCTCGCCCGTGACGTCGACATAGGTGACGCCGCGCGCCGATTTGCCGTCCGCCGCGAGATCGATCTTAAGGACCTCGCATTCGGTCCGGGCCTCGAAATTCGACTTGCGCATCAGGACCGGCAGGATCGTCGTATGCGCGCTCGATTTCGAGTAGTTGGCGCACCCGAAGCGTTCGCAGAAGCCGCAAAAGGTGCATTGCCCCATGGCGATGCCGAGCGGATTGACATAGGCCTTCGATAGATTGGCCGAGGGCGTCGGGAACGGGTGCAGGCCGACCGAGCGCGCCGCTTCGGCGAACAAGGTCGGCGCATAGGTCATCTGCATCGGCGGCAGCGGATAGTCGCGCTTGCGCGGCCCCTCGAACGGATTGCCACCCTCCTGGATCGTGCCGTTCAGGTTGCCGGCCTTGCCGGAGATGCCGGCGAGATATTCGAAGCGGTCGAAGGCGCTTTCGAGCTCGTCATAGCTGACGCCCCAATCCTGGATCGACAGTTCGGCGATGCGCTGGGCGCCGTAGCGTTCGCTCAGGTGGGTCTTGAGCACGAAATCGCTGGGGAAGAAGCGCCAGGTATGGCCGTTCCAATGCGTCCCGGCGCCGCCGACCCCGGTCCCGGGCAGGAAGGAGCCGTAATCGCGCATCGGCAACGCCGTCTGGCTGGCGTTGTTGCGCATCGTCATCGCCTCCTGCGCCGGCTGCAGGAACAGGTCCTTGCGGATGGCGTAGCGCAGTTCGTCGGGTGCGTAGGTGATGTTGAAATCGGTCGCCGTGTCGCGCCAGGGGCCGCGCTCGATCGCAACCACGTCGAGCCCGGCATCGGTCAATTCATGCGCGAGGATCGAGCCGGTCCAGCCGAGGCCGACGATGACGACATCCCTGCGGGGCAGCTTCTTCACCATCGTGCCTGGCCTCGCTCGCTCGTTGCAGCTCGTTACCTGCCGCCGACCTTCCAGTCCGGCCGCCCGGCGATCGAGACGGGCGGCAGCGGGAAGGGCTGGTTATGGGCCGTGACATAGTCGCGGTAGTCGTAGCGTGCGCCGGGGAAGCCGATGAACTTCCAGCCTGCCATGTCGCGATTGCCGCCATAGATCGGGTCGGCGAAGAAGCCTTCCATCGTGTTCTGCAGCAGCAGGTTGAAGAAGCTCGTCGCGGCCGGAAAGCCGACCTTCCCGCCCTCGAAATCCTGCAGCACCTTGTCCTGCTCGGCGGGTGCGAGGTCGGCGAAGGCCTTGCCAGCGAATTGCGCGCGCACATGCTGATCGAGCGCGGCGAGGCCGGCGCGATAGCGCCCGACGGGCGTCTCGCTGCCCTGATAGCCCTGGGTCGGCAGGCCGGACAGGAAAGGCCCTTGCGTGTAGAGCCTGTCGGAGGAGCCGTAGCTGCCGGCGAGCTGGCGGTCGATGAAGGTCGCGCAGCCGGCGTCCTTGCCGCCGACGCTCAGGTCGTCGGCCGGAATCAGGCGGTCGACCGCGGCCTCGATGGCGCGCGCCTCGTCGGGTGTGAAGACGTACCAGCGTCCGCCCGGCAGGACCTGCGGAGGCAGCGCCGAGAAGGGCTTCCAGGGCAGGACGCCGGAATGCTCGGCGGCCCTGGCGCCACCGAGTGACGCGACGAGCAAGGTCATGCCGGTCGAGCAGAGGAAATGACGGCGGCTGGGGCGGAACGGTGGAGATCGTGTCATGCCGGCCTCGAGCGTCCGCGTCGCCGGTCGGATTGGCCGCGGCCATCGTGGACGTGAAAAGGCTCTTCTTTCGATCAAGAATAATCAACATCCGACATGAGCGGTGCAGCCATCCCTTCCGCGCATGGGTTTAGAGGAGTTGACGCATTATCTTGCTGTTTATGCATGCCTCACTCGCCGGACGGCGGGAAGACGGGGCTCTCCTTTGCATGCGCGTCGCGGCCGGTGTTTCCTTCCTTCGGCCGCGAAAGCCGTCGTGAGCGGGCGATGGCAGGCCGGCGGTCATGCTCACCGGAAAGGCGACAAGCGATGAAAAAAGGTTCCGATCTTCTGATCGCGGCGCTCGAGAATGAGGGTGTCGACCGCATCTTCGGCGTGCCGGGCGAGGAAAATCTCGATGTCGTCGAGTCGATCCGGAACTCGAAGATCGAGCTGGTGCTGACCCGGCATGAGCAGGCCGCCGCCTTCATGGCGGCGACGCATGGCCGCCTCACCGGCCGGCCCGGCGTCTGCATCGCCACGCTCGGGCCCGGCGCGCTGAACTTCTCGACCGGCGCGGCCTATGCCCATCTCGGCGCCATGCCGATGATCCTGATCACCGGCCAGAAGCCGATCATGAGCGCCAAGCAGGCGCGCTTCCAGATCGTCGACGTCGTCGCCTCGATGAAGCCGCTGACCAAGATGACGCGGCAGATCGTCAGCGCCGCGAGCATCCCGTCGACGGTGCGCGACGCCTTCCGGGTGGCGATGGAGGAGCGGCCCGGGCCCGTCCATCTGGAGCTGCCCGAAGATGTCGCAGGCGAGGAGATCGAGGATGTCCCGGTCATCCCGGTGCATCCGCTCGAGCAGCCGGTGGCGCCCGCTGCAGCGCTCGATCGTGCGGCCGCGATGATCCTGGCGGCAAAGCACCCGCTGGTGATGATCGGCGCCGCCGGCAACCGGCCGCGGCTGGTCGAGGCGCTCTCCTCCTTCGTCCGGCGCACGGGCCTGCCCTTCTTCAACACACAAATGGGCAAGGGCGCGGTGACGGGCGGCTCGAATCTCTACATGGGCACGGCCGCCCTCTCGGAGGGCGACTATGTCCATCTCGCCGTGAACCGGGCCGACCTGATCGTCGCGATCGGCCATGACACGGTCGAGAAGCCGCCTTTCCTGATGAAGAGCGCCGGCGGGCCGCGCGTCATCCATATCGGCTACCAATCGGCCAATGTGGAGCAGGTCTATCATCCCGACGCCGAGGTCGTCGGGGATATCGGCGCGACCGTCGCAGCGCTCGCCGACAGGCTCGACGGCAAGCTCGAGCTGGACGCGACATTGCTCGAGCTGCGCCAGAAGATCCTGGCGCGGATCAACGACCGTGCCGAGGAGGACCGCTTCCCGGTGACGCCGCAGCGCCTCGTCCACGACGTCCGCAAGGTCATGCCGGAGGACGGCATCGTCTGCCTCGACAACGGCATGTACAAGATCTGGTTCGCCCGGAATTACCGGACCCATGTCGCCAACACGCTCCTGCTCGACAATGCGCTGGCGACGATGGGGGCCGGCCTGCCGTCGGCGATGATGGCCGCGATGCTCTTCCCCGGGCGCCGTGTCATGGCCGTCTGCGGCGATGGCGGCTTCATGATGAATTCGCAGGAGATGGAAACGGCCGTGCGCCTCGGCCTCAACCTGGTCGTCGTGATCCTGAACGACGGCGCCTATGGCATGATCCGCTGGAAGCAGTCGGTCGACAAGTTCCCGGATTTCGGCATGACCTTCGGCAATCCCGACTTCGTTACCTATGCGCAGGCCTATGGCGCCAAGGGCTCGCGCGTGAGCGCGGTCGGAGAGCTGGTTCCGACGCTGGAAGCGGCCTTCGCCGGCGGCGGCGTCCATATTGTCGACGTGCCGATCGACTATTCCGAGAACACCCGCGTGCTCGTCGAGGAGCTGCGCAATCGCTCGCCCGATATCGAGCTGGCCTGACCACGGAGACGACGATGCTACAGGTCGTTCAAGCCTTCGATCGCGCCCCGATCGCCGAAATCCCAACCGACGACGCGGCCGCGCTCGAAGCCAAGCTGCAAGCCGCCGAGAAGGTGTTCCGCGATCGCGATCATTGGCTCAAGCCGCATGAGCGGATGGCGATCCTGCGCCGGCTGGCCGGGTTGCTGGAGGGCAAGCGCGACCATTTCGCCATGCAGATCGCGCGCGAGGGCGGCAAGCCGCTGCCCGACGCGATCATCGAGACGACGCGCGCGATCGACGGCGTGCACAACGCCGCCGACGAGCTGCGCAACCTTGCCGGCCGCGAGATCCCGATGGGGCTTTCGCAGGCGGCCGCCGACCGCTGGGCCTTCACCACGCGGGAGCCGATCGGCATCGTCGCCGCGATCTCGGCCTTCAACCACCCGCTCAACCTGATCGTGCATCAGGTCGCGCCGGCGATCGCGACCGGCTGCCCGGTCATCATCAAGCCGGCCGGTACGACGCCACTCTCCTGCCGTGACTTCGTCGGGCTGGTGCATGAAGCCGGGCTGCCGGAAGCCTGGTGCCAGACCTTCATCCCCGAAAGCACCGAACTCGCCGAGAAGCTGGCCACCGACCGGCGCGTCGCGTTCCTGAGCTTCATCGGCTCGGCGAAGGTCGGCTGGTACCTGCACAGCAAGCTCGCCCATGGCGCACGCTCGGCGCTGGAGCATGGCGGAGTCGCGCCCGCGATCGTCGACCGCAGCGCGGATCTCGACAAGATCATCGAGCCCATGGTCAAGGGGGGCTACTATCATGCCGGCCAGGTCTGCGTGTCGACGCAGCGCATCTTCGCCCATCGGGACATTGCCGATGCGTTCACCGAGCGCCTCGTGGCGCGGGTCGCCAAGCTGCGCGTCGGCGACCCGACGCTCAAGGACACCGAGGTCGGGCCGCTGATCCAGCCGCGCGAGGCCGACCGGGTCGCCTCCTGGGTCGAGGAGGCGGTCAAGGGCGGGGCAAAGATCGCGACCGGCGGCGGGCGAATCTCCGAGACGACCCTGGAACCGACAGTGCTGCTCGATCCGCCGCCGGAGGCAAAGCTCTCGCAGCTCGAGGTGTTCGGCCCCGTGGTCTGCGTCTATCGCTATTCGGAGCTGGACGAGGCTATCGCACGGTCGAATTCGCTGCCGGTCGCCTTCCAGGCCAGCATCTTCGCGCAGGATATCGACGTGGCGCTGCGCGCCGCCAACCGGCTCGACGCATCGGCGGTGATGATCAACGACCCGACGACCTTCCGCACCGACTGGATGCCCTTCGCCGGCCGCCGCGAATCCGGCTACGGCATCGGCGGCATCCCCTACACCATGCGCGACATGACGCAGGAGAAGATGATCCTGATGCGCCGCGGGTGAGGCGCCTGCGATGGCTTAGCCTCGCAGCGCTGTGGCGAATGCCTGCTCGACGGCCTGTCCGATGGCGAGGATCCTGCGGTCCCGGCCGCCGGCGCCGGCGATCATCAGCCCGACCGGTGCGCTGCCCGGCTCGTGACAGGGCACGGTGAGGGCGCAGCCGTCGAGGAAGTTGATCAGGCTCGGGTTGCGCAGGATCAGCATGTTGGTCGCGCCATAGGCGGCGTCATCCGCCTGGAGCGCGGCAATCGCCGGGGCGACGATCGGCACGGTCGGCATGATCAGGGCGTCGAATGGCGCAAGGCGCGCCTCGACGGCTTCGATCCAGGCGGCGCGGGCCGCGAGCAGGTCGATATAATCCGCCGCCGTCATGTCCTTGCCGCGCTGGATGCGCGAGAGCACGCGTGGATCGTAGCGCGGGCCGGCTCGCTCGATCAGGGCGCGATGCCAGTGCCAGGCTTCGGCCGGCGCGAAGCCGCCCTTGGCGTTGATCGTCCCGACCGAACCGAATTCCGACAGGGGGAACTCGCTTATGCGCGCGCCTGCCTTGGAGAGCCGGCTCAACGCCGCCTGGAACGCAGCCGCGACAGTCGCGTCCATGCCGTCCAGCGCCAGCGTCTGCGGCACGGCGAGGCGCAGCCCGTCGAGAGCGGCCGGCTGCGGGACAGCGATGGCCTCGCCCGACAGCACCGCGTCGATGATCGCGCAGCAGGCGACCGTGGGCGCGAGCGGGCCGATCGAATCGAGGCTCGTCGAGAGCGGCACGACGCCGTCGCGCGGCACCCGGCGCGCGGTCGGCTTGAAGCCGGCGAGGCCGCAAAGCGCCGCCGGAATCCGCACCGAGCCGCCGGTATCCGTGCCGATCGCCGCCGCCGCCATGCCGTCCGTCACCGAGACGGCGGCGCCGGAGGAGGAGCCGCCGGGAATCCGCCCCGTCGCCCGGTCGAACGGGTTGAGCGGCGTGCCGTAATGGGGATTGATGCCGAGGCCGGAGAAGGCGAACTCGGTCATGTTGCTGCGCCCGACCAGGACCGCGCCGGCGGCGAGCAGGCGTTTCACCACCGGAGAATCGGCTTCGGCCGGCGGCGCGTCGTCGAGCGCGACGCTGCCGGCCAGCGTGGTCTCGCCGGCGACGTCGAACAGATCCTTGATCGAGATCGGCAGGCCGTCGATCGGCGAGCGCGGGAAGCCCGCCTTGCGCAGGTCGTCGGAGGCGCGGGCGGCGAGGCGGGCGCGATCCGCGTAGAGACGGGTGAAGACGCGTGCGCCTTCCCCCGCCCCGTCGCTTGCGCGGGCGAGGGCCGCTTCCGTCAGGGTGGCGGAGGTGGTGCGGCCCTCCGTGAGGGCGGCGCTCAGGGCGGTCAAGGTCTCGGTCATCGCGTCAGGCCATTTCCGGAAAGCAGGTCGATCGGCGCGCGATGATGCCGGCTCTGCCGGCCGGGTCCAACCGGAAAGATCGGCTCGCGGGAAAACGCCTCTAGCGCCGGCCGATCATCATGCGGCCCAGTGCCCTTGCGGTCGCTTGCCGCTCCTCCTGCGACAGCGCCGCGACGAGCCGCCGCTCGGTCTCGGCATGGTCGCGCATCGCGGGCTCGACCAGGCGGCGGCCCTGCTCGGTCAGCTCGACGATGACGCCGCGTCCGTCGGTCTCGTCGGCCATGCGCCGGACATGCCCGGCCTTTTCCAGCCGGCGCAACAGGTTCGACAGTCCGCCCGAGGTGAGGATCAGCGTGTCGAGCAGGGTTTTGGGCGACATCCGGTAGGGCGCGCCCTCGACGCGAAGCGTCGCGAGCACGGCGAACGAAGGGTATTTCAGCTTATGCCGGGCGAGCGTGCGGTTGATCGCCGTGAGGAAGACCTCGTGGAGATGCAGCAGGCGCCCGACCACGGCCTTGCCGGAGGAATCGATCTCGGGGAATTCACGGCGCCAGCGCCCGATGCCGGCGCCGACCCGGTCGTTCTCCCAGAGCTCCGCCGGCGCCTCCGCCTCGACGCGTCGCAGGGCCTCGTTGCTGCGCATGCCGTCCTCCAGACCGTGTCCTTTCCGACCATGATGCGCGGCGCTCCGCAAGGGGCGGCATCGATGGCCGAGGGCGTCATGGTATCTTTCATTTATCTTTCTTGAAAGAGAAATGAAGCCATGTCATGGTCCCCTCCGGACGGCAGGGCAAGGCCCCGTCCTCCCGCCGCAAGGCCGCGGAACAGCGGCTGGCGCCACGCAACAGACGGGGACACGAAAACCATGCGCCACATGTTTCGCTTCGCGACGGCCACCGCCATCCTATGTGCCGGATTCTCGCTTTCCGCCCGGGCCGAGGAGCTGGTCGTCGGCTCCTTTGGCGGCTCCTTCGCCGACAACGTCAAGGCCTGCCATGTCGCCGCCTTCGAGAAGGCGACGGGCGCGACGGTCTCGCTCAAGCTCGGCAACTCCTCGCAATTCGCCGCCGCCATCCGCGCCACCGGCGGCAAGCCTGACATGGACATCGTCTATATCGACAACTCGCTGGCGGCCCAGGTCCATGGCGAGAAGCTGGCCGAGACGATCGACCGCAAGAAGCTGAGCAACGCCGCCGACGTGATCCCGACCGCCTGGGGCAAGGACGATTCCTATGTCGTCGCCATGGTGAGCGCCACCGCGCTCGTCTACAATCCCAAGCTGGTCAAGACGCCGCCGACCTCCTGGCTCGATCTCGCCGATCCGGCCTATGCCGGCAAATACGCGATCGGCGACATCAGCGGCACGTCGGGCCTGCACTTCTTCCTGGCGCTGAACAAGCTCAAGGGCGGCACGCTCGAGAACGTCGATCCCGGCATCGAGGCGATCAAGCCGATCGCCAAGGGCTCGACCGTGCTCTACACCCAGGCCGACCAGCTGCTCTCGCTGTTCGAGCGCGGCGAGATCGCGATCGCGCCCTGGTATCCGGACCGCGCCGGTGTCGCGATCGACAAGGGGCTGTCGCTCGCCGTCGCCTATCCGAAGGAGGGCGCGGTCGGCATCCTGCCGGCGGTGATGATCCCGAAGGGCACGGCCAAGGCGGAGCTCGCCCACAAGTTCCTCGACCAGATCCTCTCGGCCGAGGGGCAGGGCTGCTTCTCCGAGCGCGCCTATATCGGCGCGGTCAACACCAAGGTGAAACTCTCGGACAAGGTCCAGAAGATCGTCCCCAATGGCGAGAGCCTGGAAAAGGCCTGGTTCATCGATCCCGAGGTCATCGCCAAAAACACCGCCACCTGGACCCGCCGCTGGCAGCGCGAGGTCGCGCGCTGAGCGCGACCTCGATCGGGAACCGGGCATGAGCGCGCTGACCTTCGAGGGACTGGGCAAGGCCTATGGCGAGGTCGATGTCGTCAGGGACGTGTCGCTCACGATCAAGGAGGGCGAGTTCGTCTCGCTGCTCGGCCCTTCCGGCTGCGGCAAGACCACGATCCTGCGCATGGTCGCCGGCCTGGTCGAGCCGAGCCGCGGCCGGATCCTGATCGGCGAGGACGATGTCACGGCGCTGCCGCCGAACAAGCGCGGTCTCGGGCTGGTCTTCCAGTCCTATGCGCTGTTCCCGCATCTGACGGTGTTCGAGAACGTCGCCTTCGGCCTGCGCCGCCGCAAAGTGGCGGGCGCCGAGCTCGACAAGCGGGTCAAGGAAGCGCTCGCGATGGTCCGGCTCGCCGCTTTCGGCGAGCGCTACCCGCGCCAGCTCTCCGGCGGCCAGCAGCAGCGCGTCGCGATCGCGCGTGCGTTGGCGCCGCATCCGCGCGTGCTGCTCTTCGACGAGCCCTTGTCCAATCTCGACGCGCAGCTTCGCGACGAGATGCAGATCGAGCTCAAGCGCCTGCAGCGCGGGCTCGGCATCACCACGCTCTTCGTCACGCATGACCAGGGCGAGGCGCTGTCGATGTCGGACCGCGTCGGCGTCATGGCCAAGGGTGTGATGCAGCAATTCGCCACGCCCGAGGACATCTATCACCGACCGGCGACCGGCTTCGTCGCAGGCTTCATCGGCAAGCCGAACCGGCTCGTCGGCACCGTCGTCTCGCGTCAGGGCGGCGGAGGCGACATCCGGCTCGGCGAGGGGCTCGTGCTTCAAGCGGGCTATGTCGATGGCAGCGTCGGGCGGCCGGTCGAGATCGTCATCCGGCAGGAAGCCGTCCAGTTGCGCAGCGGCCGGGTCGAGGCCGGCGCGCTGGCCGGCACGATCGCGCTGCGCTCCTTCAGCGGCGCGCGCGTGCAATATGTGGTGAAGCTCGCCGACGGCGTCGAGCTAGTCGCCGAGGCGCCGTCCAGCGGGCCGGATTCGGCGCTCGCCATCGGCAGCTCCGTGGCGCTGGCGGTCGATCCCGCCTCCGTCTTCGCCATGATGCCGGACGGGGCCGCGGCGTGATCGCGACGCGGCACGGGCTGATGCTGGTGGCGCCGCTGGCGCTGGTGCTGGCCGGCTTCTTCCTCGTGCCGGTGCTGATGCTGCTGCCGACCAGCTTCGGCGAATATGTCCCGGGTGCCGGCCTCGCCAAGGGCGTCTGGACGCTGGAGAACTACACCCGCATCGTCACCGACGATTACTACCGCGAAGTGATCTGGCGCACGCTGGGTCTCGGCCTGTTCGTGACCTTCGCCTGCCTGCTGCTGGGTTATCCGGTGGCCTATCTGATCGCGCGTGGGCCGGAGCGCTGGCGCGTGCCGCTGATCCTGCTGGTCATCTTCCCGATGCTGCTCAACCTGGTGGTGCGCTCCTTCGGCTGGATCGCGCTGCTCGCCAATCGCGGGCTGGTCAACAATCTGCTGATCGATCTCGGCCTGATCGCGACGCCGCTCAAGCTGATGTTCAATCTCACCGGGCTGATGATCGGGCTGACCCATATCTACCTGCCCTTCATGGTGCTGATGCTGGTCGCGGCGATCCGCAACGTGCCGCGCGACGTCGAGGCGGCGGCCGCGACGCTGGGCTCCAGCCGCCTGCACGTCTTCGCCTCGGTGACGCTGCCCTTGTCGGCACCGGGCATCCTCGCCGGCTCGATCCTGGTCTTCGTGCTGACCATCAGCGCGCTGGTGACGCCGCGCATGCTGGGCGGGCCGACCTACAGGGTGATGGCGACGCTGATCTATGACGAATACATGCAGCTCCTCGACTGGCCGAGCGGCTCGGCGCTGTCCTTCACGCTGACGGCGATGGCGGTCGGCGTGATCTGGCTGTCGAGCCGGCTGACCAAGCGCTGGGCGGGGATGGCATGAGCGGCGCCTCCGACAGCGACGCCATGCCCGGCCGGGCCGTCACCACGGCGGCGCTGGCGGTCATCGTCTTCCTGCAGATTCCGGTGATCGTCGTCGTCCTCGCCGCCTTCTCGACCACCTCCTACCTGACGATCCCGCCGCAGGGCTGGACGCTGGCCTGGTTCGGCAAGGTGCTGAGCGACCCGACCTATCTCTCCGCCATCCGCATGAGCCTGATCCTCGCCTGCGGCTCGACGGCGATCTCGCTCGTGCTCGGCGTCGCGGCGGCCTATGCGCTGTTCCGCAAGGCGGTCCCCGGTGCGGAGGCGATCACCTCGTTCCTGATGGCGCCGCTGATCCTGCCGGCCGTGGTGATCGGCGTCGCGCTGCTGCAATATTTCAGCCTGACCGGGCTGCGTGGCTCGCTTTTCGGGCTGCTCATGGCCCATGTCGTGATCACCGTGCCCTATATCGTGCGCTCGGCGCTCGCCAGCCTGTCGGGCCTCGATCTCGCGGTCGAGGAGGCAGCCCGCGTGCTCGGCGCGACCGGCTTCGAGGCGTTCCGGCTGGTGACCTTGCCGCTGATCCGGCCGGGCCTGGTCGCGGGCGCGCTCTTCGCCTTCATCACCTCGCTTGACAATGTCCCGGTGACGATCTTCCTGATCGGCGCCAACCAGACCACGCTGCCGGTGCTGATCTTCTCCTCCGTCGAGATGGGCATCGACCCGAGCGTCGCTGCCGTCTCGACGCTGCTGATCGTCGCCACCGGCATCGTCCTGCTCATCGCCGAGCGCCGCGCCGGCTTCCACCGCTTCGTCTGAAACGAGTCCTTCGCCATGCCGTATACCAGCAAGGGTTTCCCGCTGTTCCTGACCTTCGACCTCGACGCCGAGACGATGTGGACGGGGCGCGACCCGGCCTATGCCAACCGCCCGATCCTGATGTCGCAGGGCGCCTATGGCTGGAAGGTGGGAACCGGCCGGGTGCTCGATCTGCTCGACCGCTACGGCATCAAGGCGACCTTCTTCGTGCCGGGGATCATCATCGACCAGCGCGAATGGCTGATGGACGAGATCCTGAAGCGCGGCCACGAGCTCGCTCATCACAGCTACAGCCATACCTGGATCCTCTCGCTCACGCCCGAGCAGGAGCGCGAGGAGATGGAGAAGGCTTTCCAGTCGATCAAGCGGGTCAGCGGCAGGGCGCCGCGCGGCTGGCGCTCGCCGGCCGCCGAGATCAGCCCGATCACCATGCCGATGCTGGTCGAATACGGCTTCGACTACTCGTCCAACTTCTTCGACGACGACTCGCCCTATCTGCACGAGGTCGAGGGCAAGGAGACGAAGATCGTCGAACTGCCCTTCCGCTGGGTGCTCGATGACGCGCCCTTCTTCCAGTACTCGATCGTGCTGCCCGGCCGCACCATGCAGCCGCCCTCGGCCCTGCTCGAAGCCTGGAAGGGCGAGTTCGACGTGCTCTATGCCGAGGACCGGATGATGATGGTCGGCATGCATCCGGAGATGATCGGCCAGCCCTCGCGCATCAAGGCGCTGGAAGGGCTGATCGAGCACGCGCTGAAGCATCCCAATGTCTGGATCGGCCGCTGCGACGAGATGGTCGACGACATGCGCCCCGGTCTCGAGACGGCGCGGGCGGAGGCGAGGCGGTGAGCGGCGGGCTCAACGGGCGGCGCATCCTGATCACCGGCGCAGCCAAGGGAATTGGCCTGGCGAGCATGACGCGCTTCATCGCTGAGGGAGCCCGCCTCGTTGCGCTCGACCGCGACGAGGCGGCGCTGGCCGCGCTTGCGGAGCGTTTCGACCGTGCCTCCTTTCACGCGGAAGCAGCCGATGTCGCCGACCCGGTTTCCGTCGCTGCGGCGGTCGTCGCCGGGGCGTCGGCGCTCGGCGGGCTCGACGGCGTCGTCAACGCGGCCGGGATCGACCTGATCGCCGATATCGAGGCGATGGCGCTGGCGGACTGGAACCGCCTGATCGCGGTCAACCTGACCGGGCCGATGCTGGTGATGCAGGCGGCCTATCCGCATCTGCGCGCGGCGGGCGGCGGCACCATCGTCAATGTCTCCTCCGGCGCCGGCCTTGCGCCGCTGAAACACCGCACCGCCTATTGCGCCTCCAAGGCGGGGCTGCAGATGGCCTCCAAGGCGCTGGCGATGGAGGCCGCCGAATTCGGCATCCGCGTCAACACGATCTGCCCCGGAGCGGTCGAGACCGAGCTGTTCCGCTCCAGCATCGACGGCGCGGCCGATCCGCAGGCGGCCTATGAGGCGGTGCGCGCCCGCTATGCGCTCCAGCGCATCGCCGCGCCGGACGAGATCGCCGCCGCGATCCTCTGGCTGACCAGCTCGGAATCCTCCTATGTCACCGGCACGGCGATCGCCGTCGATGGTGGCAGAACCTTTCATTGAGGCCGTCAGGATGACTGCAGCCGAAGGGCGTTTTTCCGGGAAGGTCGTGGCCATCACCGGCGCCGCCCACGGCATCGGCGCCGCGACGGCGCGGCGCTTCCTCAGCGAGGGCGCGCGGGTCGCCGTCATCGATCGCGAAGCCGAGGGCTTTGCCGAGAGCTTCGCGGGCATGCCTGCCGAGCGCCTGCTGAGCATGGCCGGCGATTGTACCGACGCTGCCGTCCTCGCGGGCTTCCATGAGCGCAGCGTCGCGGCCTTCGGGCCGGTCGACGTCATGTTCAACAATGTCGGCCAGAGCGGGCGCGAGCGGGCGGCGCAGTTCCACGAGTCGGAAGAAGAGGTCTGGCGCTTCGTGCTCGAGGTCTCGCTCTTCACCGCGATGCGGATGTCGCGCCTCGTCGTGCCGGCGATGCGCGAGCGGGGTGGGCGCATCGTCAACATGTCGAGCGATGCCGCTCTCGTCGGCGATGCCGGCCTGACCGACTATGCCGCCGCCAAGATGGGGATCATCGGTTTCACCCGCGCGCTCGCCCGCGAGCTCGCGCCTCATCGCGTCACCGTCAACGCGGTCGCGCCCGGCGCGATCCGTACCCGCGCCCATGACCGGCTGACCCCGGCGGTGATCGAGAGGATCAAGGCGACGACGCCGGCCGGTTTCATTGCAGAACCCGAGGATGTGGCGGGCTGCGTCGCCTTCCTCGCCAGCGAGGACGCCCGCTACGTCACCGGCCAGACGCTGCTGATCGATGGCGGGCGCTGGATGATCTGAGGCGAGGAGCCGAACAATGACCGCCATCGCCGATCTCTCCGCGACCGCGCTCGCTGCCGCGATCCGCGCGCGCCAAGTCTCTCCTGTCGAGGCGGTCGAGGCCGCGTTTGGGTGTATCGAGGAGAGGGCTGAACTCAATGCCTTCATGGCGATCTGCTCAGAACGCGCCCGCGCCGAGGCGAAGGCCGCCGAGGCCAAAGTCGCGCGCGGCGAGACGCTCGGCCCGCTCCACGGCGTCCCGTTCTCCGTCAAGGACCTGACGAATACGGAAGGCGTCGCGACGACGCAGGGCAGCGCACTTTTCGCCGACAACGTGCCGAAGGCCGATGCCGTCGCCGTCGCGCGGGCCCGCGCCGCCGGCGCGATCCTGATCGGCAAGACGACGACGCCGGAATTCGGGCACAAGCCCTTCACCGAGGGACCCTTTTTCGGGCGCACGCTCAATCCCTGGAGCCATCGCCATACCAGCGGCGGCTCCAGCGGCGGCGCGGCCGTAGCGGTCGCGGCCGGGATGGGACCATTGGCGCTCGGCTCCGATGGCGGCGGCTCGATCCGGATTCCCGCCGCCTGCTGCGGCGTTGTCGGGCTGAAGGCGACGCTCGGCGCCATCCCGAACCTGCAAGCGCCCGACCTCTTCGGCGCCAATTCCTTCGTCGGCCCGATGGCGCGCGACGTCGCCGATACGCGGCTGATGTTCGAGGCGCTGCTCGGGCCGGACCGCTGCGACCCCTATGGCCAGGCCGAGGCCTTCCCGCGTCGTAGGCTTGGCGAGAGCGAGCGGCCCCGCATCGCCTTCCTGCTCCGCTGCGGCAATATCCTCGATCCCGAGGTCGAGGCGTCGGTCGCGGCGGCGATGCGCAAGGCCGAGGCACTCGGCTTGGTCGTCGAGCCGATCGAGCTCGACCTCGCCTCGCTCGAACCGCATTTTCTGGTGCTGCTGCGCTCGCTGCTGCTGGCACGCCTCGGCGGGCATGCCGGCCGCGCGCCGGAGAAGCTCGATCCGACGCTCATCGCAACGATCGAGGCCGGGCGGGCCTACAGCGCCGCCGATCTCTGCGAGGCGCAGTTCGCCCGCACGAATTGCTTCGCGCAGATTCAGGAGATCCTGGCCCGCTTCGACCTCATCGCCTCGCCGACGCTCTCAGCTCCGGCCTTGCCGGTCGGGCTCGATCCGCTTGGGCGGATCGAGATCGCGGGGCAGGACGCCGGCACCATTCGCGGGGCCTGGTATCCCTATACGTTTCCGTTCAACCTCACCGGCCATCCGGCGCTGTCGCTGCCCTGCGGGCTCTCGCAAGCCGGTTTGCCGATCGGATTGCAGCTCGCCGGCCGCTGGCACGAGGACGCCTATCTGCTCGACATCGCCGCTCGCCTGGAGGCGGTTCTGGGGTTCCAGGCGAGACCTGCCTAGCTCTCCTGGCCGCCGCCCAGGTCCAGCTGCTGCTGCATGCACGCCCCGCCATTGCGGGTGAGGCACAGCCGCGTGTCGTGGTTATGATCACCTTCAGGACAACAATGCAGGAGGGGACGGCAATGGACGGACGGCGGCCGACGATGACATCGGTCCACGGCATGGTGGCCGCGGCGCATCCTCACGCGGCCCAGGCCGGCGCGCGCATCCTCGCGAATGGCGGCAATGCCTTCGATGCGGCGGCAGCGACGGCGGCGGCACTCAATGTCGTCGAGCCTTTCATGTCCGGTCTCGCCGGCGAGGGGCTGGCGACGATGTGGGTCGCGGCCGAAAAGCGGATACGGGTGCTGGATTTCGTGCCGAAGATTCCGTCAGCCTTTCCGGTCGAGCGCCTGCGCGAGCGCGCCGAGCTGGAACGCGGGGCGCTGCCGGTCGGCACGCCGGGCAATCTCGGGGGCTGGTGCGAGCTGGTCCGCAGCTATGGCCGCAAGAAACTGCCCGAGATCTTCGCGCCGGCGATCGCGCTCGCCGAGGACGGTTTCGCGCTCGCCGAGTTCGGCGTTTTCGAGTTCGAGGAGCAGCGGCCGCTCCTGAAGGAATATCCGGACCTCTACGAGCCTTGGGCGCGAGCCTATTATCCCGACGGCGCCAAGGCGAGCGTCGGCAAGCTGCTGCGCCAGCCCGATCTCGCCGCGACCTTGCGCGCCATCGCCGAGAAGGGGCCGGAGCACCTTTATGGCGGCGCGCTCGGCGAGACGATCGTCGCCCATGTCAGACGCCTCGGCGGAACGCTGACGCTGTCCGATTTCACCGATTTCAAGCCGGTCTGGCGCGAGCCCTTGCCCGTGTCGTATCGCGGGCTGACCGTGCATGTGCCGCCGCCGCCCTGCGAGGGCTTCCAGTTCCTGCTGACGCTGCGCATCCTCGAGGGGCTCGACCTCAAGGGCGCCGCGCCGAACGGCGTCGAGCATCTCGACCAGGTCTATCGCGCGATCAGGCTCGCGGCCGGCATCCGGATCGCCCATAACAATCCGGCGCCGGAGAAGCTCGCCGAGCTACTTTCGGACGCCTCCGTCGAGCGCCTGCGTGCGCGGCTGCGCGACGGCAAGCCGATCACGGGGCCGACCGAGCAATGGGTGCCGCAAGCCGGCGAGGACCCCGGGCACACCACCTCGTTCTCCATCGCCGATCGCGAGGGCAACCTGATCTGCGTCACGCAGAGCCTCGGCAGCCCGTTCGGCAGCGGCGTCGTCGTGCCCGGTACGGGCCTCTGCCTCAACAACTTCCTGTACTGGGCCGACGTGCAGCCGGGGAGCCCGAACCGGTCGCGGCCGGGCGGCGATCTCCTGATGTGCATGTCGCCCTCGATCTCGACGCGCGACGGAAAGCCGGTGCTGGCGCTCGGCACGCCCGGCAGCTACGGCATCCTGCAGACCCAGGCGCAGGCCTTCGTGCACTATGTCGATTTCGGGCTGCCGTTGCAGCAGGCGATCGAGGCGCCGCGGGCACGGCTCTGGGACGGCCGCCTGGTCCAGGCCGAGAACCGGATCACGCCGGAGGTGATCGCCGACCTGAAGGAGCGCGGGCACGAGATCGAAGCCTTCGATACCGGCTGGACGATGAAGGTCGGCGGCATGCAGGCGATCGCGGTCGATCCCGCCACCGGCGTCTTCACCGGCGCGGCCGACCCGCGGCGGGATGGTTATGTGGCGACGGCATAGCTGCTTTCGACACCCATTTTCAGCGCAGTCTTTGCCAGGACCGACCCGCGCGTCATCCCGGCCGCAGCGCCTTATGATGGATCCCGGATCTGCGCCGCTGACGCGGCTTGTCCGGGATGACGCCGCTCCGTTCTGCCGAAGGTAGCAGCCAATTCTACGCACCGGCCGCGAGCGCGGCGAAGCGGCGTTCCAGCACGGGATTGGGCGAGGCCGCAGCCGCCAGCGCCGGTGCGGGCAGCGCCCCGGCGAAATGGCAGGCGACCTGTGCCCCGTCCGGCATCGGGCGCAGCGCCGGCGTCTCGTCCTTGCAGATCGCCTTTGCATGCACGCAGCGCGGATGGAAGGCGCAGCCCGAGGGCGGCTTCAGCGGGCTCGGCACGTCGCCCTGCAGGATCGGCCGCTCCTGCCTGAGGCCCGGATTGGGCAGCGGCGCCGCCGCCAGCAGGGCCTGGGTATAGGGATGGCGCGGCTGCGCATAGAGCGTGCGCTTGTCGGCGAGCTCGACGATACGGCCGAGATACATCACCGCGACGCGGGTGGCGATATGCTTCACCACGGCGAGATCGTGGGCGATGAAGATGTAGGACAGGCCGAGCCTGGCCTGCAGGTCCTGCAGCAAGTTGACGACCTGCGCCTGGATCGAGACGTCGAGCGCCGAGACCGGCTCGTCGCAGACCACGAGATCCGGGTGCGTCGCGAGCGCACGCGCCACGCCGATGCGCTGGCGCTGGCCGCCGGAGAACTCGTGCGGGAAGCGCTCGGCATGCTGCGGGCCGAGGCCGACGAGGCCGAGCAGCTCGCGCACCTTGTCGGGGATTTCGGCCGGCGTCGCCAGCTTGTGCAGCAATAGGGGCTCGGCCAGGATGTCGGAAACCGACATGCGCGGATTGAGCGAGGCGAACGGGTCCTGGAAGATGATCTGCATGCGCCGGCGCAGCGCGCGCAGGGCATTCTTGTCGAGGGCGAGCATGTCGGCGCCGTCGAAGCGCAGGCCGCCCCCGCTCGGTTCGATCAGGCGCAGGATCAGCCGCCCGGTCGTCGATTTGCCGCAGCCGGATTCGCCGACCAGCGCCAAGGTCTCGCCGCGCGCCACCGTGAAGGAAACGCCGTCGACCGCCTTGACCACGCCCTTGCGCCGGCCGAGCAGGCCGCCATCGAGCACGAAATGCTTGGAGAGGTTCTCGACTTCGAGCAGGGCTGGGCTCATCGCGAGGCCTCCTCGATCGGTGCGCGCCAGCAAGCGACGTGGTGTTGGGGCCCGATTGGCCGCAGCGGCGGCTCCTCGATCCGGCAGCGCTCGCTTGCCAGCGTGCAGCGCGGCGCGAAGCGGCAGCCGGCCGGCATGTCGTCGGGCGCCGGCACCATGCCCTCGATGGTCTGGAGGCGGTCGCGCTGGGTGTCGAGCCGCGGGATCGAGGCGAGCAGGCCAAGCGTGTAAGGATGCTGCGCGTCGGAAAAGAGCGTCCTGACATCGGCGCGCTCGACGATCTTGCCGGCATACATCACGACGACGTCGTCGGCGGTCTCGGCGATGACGCCGAGATCATGGGTGATCAGGATGATGGCGGTGCCGAGCCGCCGCTGCAGGTCGCGCATCAGGTCGAGGATCTGGGCCTGGATGGTGACGTCGAGCGCCGTCGTCGGCTCGTCGGCGATCAGCACTTGCGGGTCGCAGGCCAGCGCGAGCGCGATCATGACGCGCTGGCGCATGCCGCCCGACATTTCGTGCGGAAAGGCGTCGACGCGAGTCTCGGGCGAGGGGATGCGCACCAGGCGCAGCATCTCGATGGCGCGCTCGCGGGCCTCGCCCTTCGAGACGTTGCGGTGGCGGCGCAGGCCTTCGACGATCTGGTCGCCGACCCGGTAGACCGGGTTCAGCGAGGTCATCGGCTCCTGGAAGATCATGGCGATCCTCGCGCCCCTGATCTCCTCCATCTCGGCGCGGCTGCGTTTCAGGAGGTCGGCGCCCTCGAAGAGGATCTCGCCGCCGGCGCGGATGCCGGGCGGCTCCGGCACGAGGCCCATGATCGAGAGCGAGGTCACGCTCTTGCCGCAGCCGCTCTCGCCGACGACGCCGAGCGTGCGCCCGGGCGCGACCGCGAAGCTGACGCCGTCGACCGCCTTGTAGAAGCCGCGCTCGGTGCGGAAATGCGTCTTGAGATCGCGCACCTCCAGGATCGGTGTGTCGCTCTCAGCCATCTCCTGTCGATCCGGCGCGCTCATTCAAGCTTTGCCCGCCGGGAAGGTCAGCGGCGAGATCTCGAGATGGTCGCGCTTCGCCCAGTCCAACCCTTTCACATTCGGCTCGGCCCGGCGCTGCGCCTCCTCGAGCTCGGCGGCGGCGCTGGCATAATCCATGGTCAGGACCTTGCCGTTCTCGACGACGGTGACGCCGTCGACGACGACGGTGGTCACGGCGCGCTCGCCCGCCGCGTAGATCAGGCTGCGGACGGGGTCGCGCAGCGGGCGCATCATCGGGTGGGTGACGTCGACCAGCACGATATCGGCCTTGGCGCCCTTGGCGAGCCGGCCGATATCGTCGCGGCCCAGCATCTTGGCACCGCCGAGCGTCGCGGCGTTGAAGGCGTCGGAGGTGCGCAGGTCGTAGACATCCTCGGCCATCATGCGCGAGCCGATGCAGACCGCGCGCAGCTCCTCGAGCATGTGATGCGGATAGGTGTCGGTGCCGATGCCGAGATTGACGCCGGCGGCGACATATTGCCCGAAGCTCTGCATCGCGATGCCGCGGCGCTGAAAGACGATCGGGCAATGGGCGACATGGGTGCCGGTCTCGACCAGCGCGCCGAGATCGTCGGTCGCCGGCCATTTCACCGAGCTGTGATGGTCGAGGAAGATGCCGTGGCCGATGATGGTCGAGGGTCCGAGCACGTCGAGATGCTCGAGCCATTCCACCGGGGTCATGCCGTGGCGGCGGGTGATCTCGTGGAACTCGACGACGCTCTGGGCGGCATGAATCTGCATCGGCAGCCCGCGCGCCTCGGCCTCGGCGAGGCTGGCCTGGATCAGCTCGGGCGTGCAGGTGTCGATCTGCGAGGGCGAGACCATGCCGGAGAGCCGGCCGGAGTCGTCGGCAGCGACCTGGTCGAGCAGCTTCATCGCCGCCACCATCGCCGCCTCGCCGGCCTTGGCGTCCCATTCGTATTTCGCGAGATGGCCGTTGTCGGTGTACCAGCGCGCCGAGCGATACATCGGCGCGAAGACGGCGCGCAGACCGGACGCCTTGAAGGTCTCGAGCCAGCCATCCCAGGCCACCGACATGTCGACCAGCGTGGTGACGCCCGACATCAGCAGCTCGGAATAGGTCACCTGCGCGCAGGACTTGATGCCCTGCGCGTCGCAGCGGAACAGCGGCATGAACTCGTAGAGCGCGGTGCCGTACATCTTTGCGCTGCCGAGCTCGTCGTTCCAGCCCTTCGCCATCGCCTCCGAGGAGGGATGCGAGTGAATGTTGACGAGGCCGGGCATGACCATCCTGCCGCGGCCGTCGATCGTCGCGTCCGCCTTGCCGCGATAGGCGCCGCCGACATGGACGATGCGGTCGCCGTCATAGGCGACGTCGCCCTCACGCAAATAGACATGGCCCTTCGCCTTGGCGTCATAGGCGACGATCCAGCTTGCGTTGCGGATGACGGTGACGGTCATGGCGGGCTCCGGTGTGATGCGAGGCGTCGGGTTTGTCCTTCTCCCCTTGCGGGAGAAGGTGGCTCGGCGAAGCCGAGACGGATGAGGGGGCCGTGCCCTCTCCGGATGACGTGGTCGGAGCGCGGAGGCGGCGGCGCGACCCCTCACCCCAACCCTCTCCCGCAAGGGGAGAGGGGGCTGGCGGCGCTTCCCGCGCCTAACGCGCGAATTTCAGGTCGAGGCCCTTGTAGAGCCCGCAGCCATAGATGTTGTGGGCCTTGAAGGGGGCGAGCTTGGCGGAGGCCGCGATCTTCATCGGCTCGTGATAGAGCGGCAGCCAGACGGCGGCCTCGTGCACCTTCTTCAGCACCTCGCCATAGGCGGCGGCGCGGTCGCCGTCATTGAGCGCGGTGATGCCCTTGGTCAAAAGCTCGTCGGTCTGCGGGTCCTTCCAGTTCATCCGGTTGGGCGTCGGCGCGTTCGTCGAGGGGAAGTAGAGGTTCAGCGCGTCGCCGGCCGAGATGTAGGGGAAGCTCATCCCGAACATGTCGAATTCCTGCGTCGCCATCTTGCCCCAGGCGATGGTGGCGTCGAAGAGCTGGATGCGCAGGTCGACACCGACCTTGCGCAGGTCGCCTTGGATCGCCTCCATCAGCTTCTGCCAGGTCGAGCCGGTGAAGCCGTAGACGATCGGCGAGAGCTTCTTGCCGTCCTTGGCGCGGAAGCCGTCGGGACCCTTCACCCAGCCGGCGGCGTCGAGGAGCTTGTTGGCTTCGGCGACATTGGTCTTGATCAGGTTCGGGGTCAGCGCCTTGTCCCAGTCGAGCGCCTCGGTCGAGATATAGCTGTAGGCCGGCTCGACCTCGCCGAAATAGAGATTGTCGGCGATCGCCTTCTGGTCGACGGCCATCACCATGGCCTTGCGCACGGCCGGGTCGTCGACGCCTTCCTTGTCGACCTTGAAGCCGACGAAATAGGTCCAGAAGGCCTCCTTCGACTCGACCAGCTTCATGTTCCGGTTGGCGCGCAACTGCGCCATGCCCGAATAGGGCACATATTGCGTGACCTGGCTCTGGCCGGTCATCGCGGCGGCGAGGCGGGTGTTCTCCTCCGGCACGATGCGCCAGACGATCTCCTCGATATGGGCCGGGCCAGTGTTCTCGTAGATCGGCGGGCCCCATTTATAGGCGGCGTGGCGCTTCAGCCGGAACTCGTTGCGCGGCTTCCAGTCGCCCCAGCAATAGGGGCCGGTGCCGTTGAAGCCCTTGACGCCGAAATCGGCGGCGAGCGCCTCGACATTGGCCTTGTCGATGATCACGGCGAAGCTCTGGGTGAGCTGGTAGAGCAGCTCGGAGAAGGGCGCCTTGAGCTTGTATTCGACGGTGGTGTCATCGGTGGCGACGACGTCCTCGATCTTGCCGGCGCGCCAGGCGACCGGCGAGCGGGTGGCCGGATCGATCCAGCGCTTGATCGAATAGACCACGTCTTGTGCCGTCAGCTTCTTGCCGTCGCAGAAGGTGACGTCGTCGCGCAGCTTGAATGTATAGGTCTTGCCGTCCGGCGAGATCGTCCAGCTCTTGGCGATGCCGGGCTTGATCGTCGACATGTCGTGGTCGAGCGAGACCAGCGTGTCGGCCATCATGAAGAGCACTTCGGAGGCGGCGCGCGCCGTCGAGCGGTGCGGGTCGTAGCGGTCGCTGTCGACCTCGCGCACGATGGTGATGCTGGCATTCGAGCCCTGGGCCGAAGCCGGGCTGGCGAAGGCGGCGAAGGCCAGCGCGCCGCCGATCAGGGTCTTGCGGAGGATCTGTCTGGTCAGGTTCACTTTCACTCTCCCCTTTTCGTTGGACGGAACCGGTGGCGTGGCACCTCAGGTGTTTCGCAGGCGTGGATCGAGCACATCGCGCAGGGCATCGCCGAGCACGTTGGCGCAGAGCACGATGACGATGATCGCGAGGCTCGGCAGCAGCGAGATATGCGGCGCGAAGAACAGGGAATCGCGGCCGAGCGCAGCCATCATGCCGAGCTCGGCCTCGGGCGGGCGCACGCCGAGGCCGAGGAAGGAGAGCGCGGCGCCGATCAGGATGATCTGGCCGAAGCGCAGCGTCATGAAGACGAAGACCGAGGACAGGCAGTTCAGCGCGAGATAGCGCCAGATCAGCGTGCGGTCGGGCAGGCCGACGGCGCGGCCGGCCTCCATATAGTCCTGGCCCATGACGACGACGGCGGCGCTGCGGGTGATGCGCGCGACATCGGGGATGGTCGCGATCGAGAGCGCGATGACGATGGCGGTGAGGCCCGGCCCGACGACGGCGGCGAGTGCCAGGCCGAGCAGGATCGCCGGGAAGGAGAGCAGGATGTCGGCGAAGCGCATGACATAGGGGTCGATGCGCCGGTAATAGGCGGAGAGCAGCCCGAAAACCGCGCCGATACCGCCGCCGATGATGACGGAGGCCAGCCCCATGACCAGCGTCAGCCGCGTGCCATAGAGCAGACGCGAGAGCATGTCGCGGCCCTGCCCGTCGGTGCCGAGCCAGTATTGCGGCAGCGAGCCCTCGCTCCAGAATGGCGGGATGAAGGGCCGGCGCGTCGTCTCGTAAGGGTCGAAGGGCGCGAGCCAGGGCGCGAACAAGGCCGCCAGCGCCATCAGGGCGAGGATGAGGGCGGCGGCGAAGGCGAGGCGGTCCTTGAGGATGCGCCGCCAGATCGGCGAGCCGGCGCGGCGCCGTGCGGGAGCGGATACCGGGGCGATGCCGACATCAGCCATGCTTCTGCACCCTCGGGTCGAGCGCGGCATAGAGCATGTCGACGATCAGGTTGATGACGAGGAAGGCGATGGCGAGCACGAGGATCGCACCCTGGGCCAGCGGGAAGTCGCTGGCCAGGATCGCTCCCACCGCGAGCCGCCCGACGCCGGGCCAGGAATAGATCGTCTCGGTGACGACGGCGCCGCCGAGCAGGTAGCCGGCCTGGAGGCCGATCAGCGTCACCACCGGGATGAGCGCGTTGCGCAGGACATGCCGGATGATCACCGTGCGCTCCGCCAGGCCCTTGGCGCGGGCGGTCCGGACATGGTCGGCATTGAGGACTTCGAGCGCGGCGGTGCGCGTCATGCGCGCGATCGGGCCGATGAAGATCAGGCCAAGCGCCAGGGCCGGCAGCGCGATCGAGGCGAGGCCGGACATGGTCCAGAGCGGCCCGCCGCGGCCGATGAAGGGCAGCAGCTCCCATTGGTAGCCGACATATTGCATCAGGATCAGGCCGATGAAGAAGACCGGGGTCGAGACGCCGGCGACCGAGATCGCGATCACCAGCCGGTCGAGGAAGCGGCCGCGATTGACCGCCGCGATGGTGCCGAGCGCGATGCCGACGGGAATCGCCCAGACCAGGCAGGCGACCATCAGCTCGACCGTCGGCCCGATCGCCTCGGCGAGCTCGTCCGTGACGCGGGTGTTGGAGATCAGCGAGACGCCGAGATCGCCCTGCAGCACGCGCGCCATGTAGTAGCCGAACTGCACGAAGACCGGCCGGTCGAGACCCATATCGGTGCGGATCTGGGCAACGAGCTCGGGGCTCGCCATCGGGCCGGCGATGATCGCGGCCGGATCGGCCGGGACGAGCTGCAGGAGCAGGAAGCCGAAGAGCAGGACGCCGAACAGCACCGGCACCGACAGCGCGAGACGCGAGGCGACGTGGTTCAGCATCGGATCGCGGCTTCCATCATGCATCAGCCTCGTAGACGACCTTGCCGTCGAGGATGGTCAGGTCGCAGCGCGTCTCGTGCAAGAGCTGTTCCGGCGTCGCTTTCGACAGGTCGCGGGAATAGACCGCGACATCGGCCGTCATGCCGGGCAGCAGCCGGCCGCGCCCGGTCTCGCAGCGGTTCACATAGGCGCCGAAATCAGTATAGGCGGCGATGGCCTCCTCGATCGACAGGGTCTGGTCGGGGCCGATGACCGTGCCGCGCGAGGTCTTGCGGGTCAGCATCGTGTAGATGTTCGGCCAGATGTTCACATCGCAGACCGGCGCGTCGGAGGAGGCGGCGGGCTTCAGCCCGGCCGCAATCCAGTCGCGCATCGGATAGGCGGGATGGACGCGCTCCGGCTCCATCACGGAGAGATAGAGATCGCCGAAATCATAGTGGAAGACCGGCTGCGGCACGGGCTCGATGCCGAGCCTGACCATGCGCGCGATCTGCTCGGGCGAGTTGAAGCCGCAATGCTCGATGCGGTGGCGGCGCTGCGGATCGGGATGGGCCTGGAGCGCCTTCTCCATGGCGTTCAGGGTCTGCTCGATCGCGGCATCGCCAATGGCATGGACGGCGAGCTGGTAGCCCTTGGCGTGATAGTCCAGCGTCAGCTCGTCCATCTCGGCATCGGTCAGGCAGAAGATGCCGCTGGTGGGCGGCTCGCCAAGATAGGGCTCGCTCATCGCCGCGGTGCGCCCGCCGGCCGAGCCGTCGGTGAAGATCTTGACCGGCCCGACGCTGAGCCAGTCGTCGCCCGCGCCGGTGACCAGTCCGTCCTCGAAACTTTCCGAGACGATGCCGTTATGGCCGCCGAGCAGGCACATATTGGTGCGCACGGGCAATCGGCCGCTGCGCTGCGCCGTCCGGTAGGCCGCGACCTCGCGATAATGCGAGCGCATGCCGACGGCGGCGTCCATGACGCTGGTGATGCCGAAGGAGTTGCAGTAGCGCCCGGCGCGCTCGATCGCGGCGACGAGCTCCTCGTCGGTCGGGTCGGGAATGACCTTCTTGATCGGGTCGCGGCCGTTCTCGGCCATCAGCCCGGTCAGCGAGCCGTTGACCTGCTCGATCGCGCCGCCCGCCGGCACGGGCGTCGTCTCGTCGACGCCGGCGAGCTTCAGCGCCAGCGAGTTGGCGACGGAGAGATGGCCACAGGCGCGCACGATATAGACCGGGTTGTCCGGCGCGGCGCGGTCGAGCTCGGTGCGATGCGGGTGCCGCTTCACGTCGAGCTCGAAATGGTCGTAGCCGCGCGCCAGGATCCACTGGCCCGGCTTCACCTCTGCGGCGCGCCTGGCGATCATGTCGAGCAGGCCATCGAGCGTGCGCACGAAGCGTGGCCGGATGTCGAGCTCCATCATCGCCAGGCCGAGCGGGAGCAGGTGCAGATGCGCCTCGTAGAGACCCGGCGTCGCCATCCGGCCGGCGAGGTCGATGACCTTGGTGGCCGGCCCGATCAGCGGCTCGATCTCGGCCGGCGTCCCGCTCGCCAGGACCTTTCCGGACCAGAGCGCGATCGCGCCGGCATAGCCTTCCTGCAAGCCGAGATAGACGGGACCATTGGTCAGGACGATGTCGGCTTTCGGCAGCACGGCCATGCTTTTGTTCCTCCCGGGGCAAAAGCATGGCATGCGTTCGCCGGCTCCTTCAATGCCGGTTTGCATGCAAAACGGGCATGGAGCCGCCCCCGTCGCCGCACAAGCGGGCAGGCCGCGGCCATCGCGCAATCATGTTCCGAAACTACGGCTAATTTTGCAGAATATTAGACAAAAGTCGTAAATTTAGGCGTGTTCTGCAGACGGCTTCGCATTCAGATCTCGGCCGCGTCGAGCCTGCGGTAGAGCGGGAGCGCGAAGGGCGCGATCCTTCGCACGACATCGCGGAAGGGCTGCGGCTTCGGTTCCGACAGCGGCAGGCCGAGCGTGTCGATCGCCGCGCCTTGCGTCGCCCGGGCGAGCTCGCGCCCGAGCGAGATCGAGAGCGCCACCGCGCGGCCGTTGCAGCCGACCCAGGCGTAGCCGTCCGGACCTAGCCGATGGATGCGCGGGAAGCCCGGGACCTGCGGCTGGGTCAGTTTGTCGGGCGTCATGCCGACATAGCCGGACCAGACATAGTCGAAGGTGACGTCGCCGATCTGCGGCCAGAGGCGCTTCAGCCGCGCGGCGATCTGCGGGCGCAGATTCGCGCCGCCCGCGCCCGGAAAGACCGCGGCGCCGCCGGTGACCAGCCGGTTCCGTGCGTCCCAGCGGGCGAAATAGAGTTCGCGATGGGTGTCCGACATGGCCTGCCGGTCGGGAATGACGGTCCGGGCGACGTTGTCGCCGATCGGCGTCGTCGCCATCTGCCAGGACAGGACGGGGATGACCTCGCTCGCGATCTCTGGCGCGAGATCGCGCTCGAACTCGCCGGTATAGGCGTTGGTGGCCAGCACCAGCGCGCGCGCATTGACCGCGCCGTCCGAGGCGGTGACGCGCCAGCGGCCGTTCGCGTGGGTCATCGACGTCGCCGGCGAGCGGGCGTGGATCACCGCGCCGAGCTTCAGCGCGACCTCGGCGAGGCCGCGGGTCAGGGCGAGCGGGTTGATATGCCCGCCGGTGCGGTTCCAGAAGCCGCCGAACCAGGCGTCCGAGCCGAGCATCGCGGCCGAGGCGCTGCGGTCGAGGAGCTCGACGGGCGCGCCGATCGCCGACCACTCCTTGATCCGCTTCTCGGCGAGCCTGAAGCGGCCCGGCGAATGCACCGGCTGCACCCAGCCGGCCTGCTCGGCCTCGGCCGGGATGTCGTATTTGCGGACGAGATCGAACAGATATTGCGCGCTGTCGCGCAGCACCGCGTTGAACCGTTCACCGGCCTCGCCATGGCGCGCCACCATGGCCGAGGGGTCGTGGCCGGCGAGCGTCGGGATGACCTGGCCATTGTTGCGGCCCGAGGCGCCCCAGCCGGGCTCGGCCGCCTCCAGCACCACGACCTCGACGCCCGCCTCGCGCAGATGGATCGCCGTCGACAGGCCGGTGAAGCCGGCGCCGATCACCACGACGTCGGCGCCGAGCTCGCCCGTGAGCGCGGGGAGCGTCGGGCCGGGCTGGGCCGTCGCGGCCCAGAGCGAGGGCGGCCAGGTGACGGAGGACGGAGCGGTCATCGAGCGGTCTTTCGGAGGCTGGCCGGCGGTGGTTCGGCGGTCTGCGGGCCATCCTTGCCGTCAGGATGGCCCGGCCGCAAGTAGCCTCGTTTGGGCCGATCCGACGGCGAAGAAGGATTTTCTACAAACTTAGGTGAAATCGAATGCAATCTTCCAAATTCACGCTTCCATTCTCAAGCTATTGAAATGACTATTCTCTCGACGTTATGTGTGCAGTGCAGCGTGGGATGCCGGAATCGTCGCGACGAGGCCGTTGCGCCCCGCTCTCCATTCGGATGAACTCGCAGGTCTCGGGTTCTCGTCACAAGGGGGCGTCATGCCGCTCAAGCATATTCTCGGCCTCGACCATGTGGTCGTCACCGCCCGCGACCTGGACGCCTCGGCCCGGCAATGGCGGAGCCTCGGCTTCACCGTCTCGCCGCGCGGCACGCATTCGCCGATTCTCGGCACCGGCAACTACACGATCATGTTCGGCGAGGATTACCTCGAGCTGCTCGGCGTCCTGACCGAGACCGAGCAGAACAAGCCGACGCGCGACTATCTGAAGAATCGCGAAGGCATGGAGCGCGCCGCCTTCACCACGGACGATGCCGCTGCCGGTGCGGAGGAGCTCAAGAGCCGCGGGCTCGCGGCGCTGGGTCCGGTGCATTTCGGCCGTCCGGTCGAGCTGCCGAATGGCGGCACGGGCGAAGCCAGGTTCAACGTCTTCCGCTGGCCGCTCGAGGAGAGCCCCGGGGGCCTGCGCATCTTCGCCTGCCAGCACCTGACCCGCGACACGGTCTGGATTCCCGAGCTGCAAAAGCATGCCAACGGCGCGAGCCGGATCATCCGCGTCGAGGTTCTGTCGTCCGACCCGAAGGCGGCGGCCGAGCATCTCGGCCGGCTGATCGACGAGCCGGCGCGGCGGGAGGGCGACGCCTGGCTGGTGCCCTCGGGCGGTAAGCGCGCCGACTTCCTGTTCTACGACGCGGATGGCTTCGGCAGGCGCTATCCGGCGGCGGTGCGCGAGGGCGCGGCGGATGGCGGCGCCACCGCCGTCGTGCTGGCGACCTCCGACATCGAGGCTGCGGCCGCGGCGCTGGGGCCGGTGGCCGTGACGCATGACCAGGCCGTCAGCGCGCCGGCGAGCGCCGCCAACGGCGTGATCGTCAGCTTCCTGCCGCAGTGATTCCGAGACCGGCCCCGCGATTTGACGGGGCCTCGCGACCAGCCCAACCTGCCGGCCATGCAGGCCGGACCAAGGAGACCGTTCCATGGACATGACCCGCCGCGCCGCGCTGATGACGAGCGCCGCCATTGCCTCCAGCGTGCTCTTCCCGATTCGGTCCTTCGCCCAGGAGACGCCGCGCAAGGGCGGCGTCTTCACCGTCCATTACGGGGCCGAGCAGCGCCAGCTCAATCCGAGCCTGCAGGCCTCGACCGGCGTCTACATCATCGGCGGCAAGATCCAGGAGCAGCTCGTCGACCTCGACGCCAACGGCCAGCCGGTCGGCGTGCTCGCCGAGAGCTGGGAGGCTTCGCCCGACGGCCGGACGATCACCTTCAAGCTGCGCCCGGGCGTGAGCTGGCATGACGGCAAGCCTTTCACCTCCGCCGACGTGCAGTTCACCGCGATGGAGATGTGGAAGAAGATCCTGAATTACGGCACGACGCTGCAGCTCTTCCTCACCGCCGTCGACACGCCGGACCCGCTCACCGCGGTCTTCCGCTATGAGCGCCCGATGCCGCTGAACCTCCTGCTGCGGGCGCTGCCGGATCTCGGCTACGTCTCGCCGCGCCATCTCTACGAGGGCAAGGGCGACATCCGCCAGAACCCGGTCAATCTCGCGCCGGTCGGCACCGGCCCGTTCAAGTTCGTGACCTATGAGCGCGGCCAGCATGTGATCGCCGAGTGCAACGACACGTACTGGCGGCCGAACGCGCCTTATCTCGACCGCATCGTCTGGCGCGTCGTCACCGACCGCGCCGCAGCGGCCGCCCAGATGGAGGCGGGGCAGATCCACTACAGCCCGTTCTCGGGCCTGACGATCTCGGATTCGGCCCGCCTCGGCCAGGATCCGCGCTTCATCGTCTCGACCAAGGGCAATGAGGGCAATGCCCGCACCAACACGATCGAGTTCAACTTCCGCCGCAAGGAGCTCGCCGATATCCGCGTCAGGCGCGCCATCGCGCATGCGCTCGACATCCCGTTCTTCATCGAGAACTTCCTCGGCGACTTCGCCAAGGTCGGCACCGGTCCGGTTCCTTCGGTCTCGACGGATTTCTACCCGGCCGACAACGGCCCGCAATACGCCTTCGACAAGGGCCTCTCCGCCAAGCTGCTCGACGAGGCCGGCTTCAAGGCGGGCGCAGGCGGTACACGCTTCTCGCTGCGCCTCCTGCCGGCGCCCTGGGGCGAAGACATCTCGCTGTTCGCCACCTTCATCCAGCAGTCGCTCGCCAATGTCGGCATCCGTGTCGAGATCGTGCGCAACGATGGTGGCGGCTTCCTGAAGCAGGTCTATGACGACCATGCCTTCGACCTCGCCACCGGCTGGCACCAATATCGCAACGATCCGGCCGTCTCGACGACGGTGTGGTATCGTTCGGGCCAGCCGAAGGGGGCGCCATGGACCAATCAATGGGGCTGGACCGATCCGACGATCGACAAGATCATCGACGACGCGGCGACCGAGGTCGACCCGGCCAAGCGCAAGGCGCTCTATGGCGAGTTCGTGCGGCGGGCGAACACGGAACTGCCGATCTGGACGCCGATCGAACAGATCTTCCTGACGGCGATCAGCGCCAAGGCGCGCAATCATTCCAACACGCCGCGCTGGGGCTCGAGCTCCTGGCACGATCTCTGGCTGGCCGAGTGAGCCTCGCGCCAGCCATCGCAGTCCCATTCGGCCCAGTCCCATGCGCGTCCTAGCTCTTGCGGGGCGGCGGCTCGCCGCCTCGATCCCGACGCTGATCCTGATCCTGATCGGCGTGTTCCTGCTGCTGCAATTCGCGCCCGGCGACACGGTCGACGCGATGATGGCGCAAATGGGCGGGGGCGATGCCGAGACCGCCCGGCAATTGCGCGAGTTCTACGGGCTCGACCTCTCGGTCTGGGCCCAGCTCGGCAATTATCTCTGGCGGCTGGTCAGGTTCGATCTCGGCTTCTCGGCGATCTACGGCAAGCCGGTGGCGACGGTGATCGCCGAGCGGCTGCCGGCGACGCTCTTGCTGATGACCGCCTCGCTCTCCTTCGCCTTCTTCTTCGGGATGATCCTCGGCGTCGTCGCGGCGCGCGGCGTCAACAGATGGCCCGACACCCTGATCTCGACGCTGGGGCTGATCTTCTACGCCATGCCGACCTTCTGGTTCGGGCTGATGGCGATCGTCGTCTTCGCGATCTACCTGCAATGGCTGCCCGCTGGCGGGTTCGAGGACATCACGGTCGCCTATTCGGGCTTTCGCCGCACGCTCGACATCGCGCAGCATCTCGTGCTGCCGACATTGACGCTCGGCCTGTTCTATCTGGCGATCTATCTGCGGATCATGCGCGGCTCGATGCTCGAAGTGCTCAATCTCGATTTCGTCCGCACCGCCCGCGCCAAGGGCATGGACGAGACCCGCGTCGTCGTGCGCCATGTGCTGCGCAACGCGCTCCTGCCGATGGTGACGCTGATCGGCCTGCAGGCCGGCACGATGCTCGGCGGCTCGGTGGTGGTGGAGAGCGTGTTCTCGCTGCCGGGGCTCGGGCGGCTCGCCTATGAATCCGTGGTGCAGCGCGACCTCAACACCTTGCTCGGCATCGTCTTCGTCTCGGCCCTGCTGGTGATCACGGTCAATTTCATCGTCGACCTGCTCTATGCGCGGCTCGATCCGCGCATCACGACGGGGAGCTGAGCCATGCAGCTTCTGAAACTCTATTTCCGCAGCCCGCCGGCGATCATCGGCCTCGTCCTGCTGCTGCTCGTGCTGGCCATGGCGCTGACGGCGGACTGGCTCTATCCGCGCGATCCGCTGGCGCTGGCCGGGCGGCCGCTGATCTGGCCGTTCAGCAATCCGCGCTTTCTGCTCGGCACCGACAATTCCGGCCGCGACATCGCCGCGCAGATCTTCCACGGCGCGCGGATCTCGCTGCTGATCGGCCTTGTGGCGACGGTGATCTCGATCCTGATCGGCATCACCATCGGCGCCTTCGCCGGCTATTACGGCGGCGGCGTCGACACCGCCCTGATGCGTGTCACCGAAGCGTTCCAGACCCTGCCGAACTTCCTGCTGCTACTCGTGCTCGTCGCGGTCTTCGGCTCGACCATCACGACGGTCACCGTCGCCATCGGCATCGTCTCATGGCCGGCCTCGGCCCGGTTGACGCGGGCCGAATTCCTGTCGCTGCGCAGCCGCGAATTCGTCCAGGCCGGGCGCACGCTGGGCCTCAAGGACGTCAAGCTGATCTTCGGCGAGATCCTGCCCAATGCGCTGCCGCCGGTGATCGTCTATGCCAGCGTGGTGATGGCGATCGCGATCCTGCTGGAAAGCGCGCTCGCCTTCCTCAAGCTCTCCGATCCCAATGTCGCGTCCTGGGGCAACCTGATCGGCGTCGGCCGGGACGTGCTGCGGGTGCAGTGGTATGTCTCGGCGATTCCCGGAATCGCGATCCTGATCACCGTGCTGGCCGTCTCGCTGGTCGGGCAGGGGCTCAACGACGCCCTCAATCCGAGGCTGAGGGGCCGATGAGCGCGATCCTGACCCTCGACGGCGTCAGCGTGCGGCTGCCGCCGGGCGCCGACCGCTCGCACGCGATGAAGGAGGTGACGCTCTCCGTCGCCGCCAACGAGATCCTCTGCATCGTCGGCGAATCCGGCTCGGGCAAGTCGATGACCGCCAACGCGATCATGCGGCTGCTGCCGGGCGGCGTCGCGATCGACGGCGGCCGCGTCCTGTTCGAGGGGCGCGACCTCGCGGCGATCAGCGAAGCGGAGATGCGCAAGGTGCGCGGCGCCGGCATCGCCATGATCTTCCAGGAGCCGATGACGGCGCTCAACCCGCTGCGTACGATCGGCGACCAGATCGGCGAGATGTTCGAGATCCATGCCGAGCTGCCCGCCGGCGAAGTCAAGGCACGCGTGCTCTCCCTGCTCGAAGAGGTGCGCATTCCCGAGCCGGCGCAGGCGGCGAAGGCCTATCCGCACGAGCTCTCCGGCGGCCAGCGCCAGCGCGCCATGATCGCCATGGCCCTGGCGCTCGACCCGAAGGTCCTGATCGCCGACGAGCCGACCACCGCGCTCGACGTGACGACGCAGGCGCAGATCCTCGAGCTCATCCGCGACCTGCAGAAACGCAAGGGCACGGCGGTGCTGTTCATCACCCATGATTTCGGGGTGGTGGCCGAGATCGCCGACCGCGTGGCCGTGATGAGCCAGGGCCGCGTCGTCGAGGAGGGCGTGGCGAGTGCGGTGCTCGAACATCCCCAGCATGCCTATACGCGGCAGCTGATCGCCGCGGTGCCGCCTCTCAAGGCGCCGCCGCCGCGTCCGCTTTCGCCCGAGCCGATCCTGACCATCGAGCACGTCTCGAAGACCTACCGGACCGGCGGCTTCCTCGGGCGCGGGCAGCGCGTAACGCATGCGGTCAAGGACGTGTCGCTGGTGCTGCCGAAGGGCGGCACGCTCGGCATCGTCGGCGAGTCGGGCTCCGGCAAATCGACGCTGGCGCGCTGCCTCGTCCGCCTGATCGACCCGGAGAGCGGCGAGATCAGGTTGAACGGCCGCGATCTCGCCTGCCTGACGCGCGAGGAGATGCGGGCGGAGACCCGCCATATCCAGATGGTGTTCCAGGACCCCTTCGCCTCGCTCAACCCGCGCCGCAAGGCGGGCGAGCTGGTGGCGCAGGGGCTCATCGTGCACGGCATGGCGCGTGCAGAAGCGTTCGCCCGGGCCAGGGAGCTGTTCACGCTGGTCGGCCTCGACCCGGCGGCGACCGACCGCTATCCGCACGAGTTCTCCGGCGGCCAGCGCCAGCGGATCGGGCTCGCCCGGGCGCTGGCGCTGGAACCGGACGTCCTCGTCGCCGACGAGCCGGTCTCGGCGCTCGATGTCTCGGTGCAGGCGCAGGTGCTGAAGCTGCTCGCCGAGCTGCGCCAGCGGCTGGGCCTCTCGATCGTCTTCATCACGCATGACCTGCGCGTCGCGGCGCAGGTCTGCGACCTCGTCGCGGTCATGAAGAACGGCGAGGTGGTCGAGGCAGGCCCGATCGGCTCCGTCTTCGGCAATCCGCAGCATCCCTATACGCGGGCGCTGCTCGCCTCGATCCCCGGGCGCGAGTTCGGGCTGAAGCGCGAGGCGCTGACAGCCTAGTGGGCCGGCTTGATGTCCGGCAGCGGCGCCTTGGCGAGGCTGTCGATCTGCGCGGGGCGCTTCTGCTTCAGCTCGGCGAGGAAGGCTCGCGCATCCTGGTTGCCATAGGCGCGATGGCTGATCGCGAACAGCAGCAGCCCCGCGCGCCCGCGGCCGGCATAGCGATAGGCATTCCATTCGACGATGGTCTCGCCGCGCTCGGTCTTCGCGCTGACGATGAAGTCGAGAAGGACCTCGCCGGTCTTGTCGTTCTTGATGAGGCTCATATTAACGAGCGGGTCGCCCGCCTTGCGCTGGTTCAGGCTCTTCATCTGGGCGCCAGCGGCGTCGAGCGGGGTCGTGCTGCCGGCCAGCGCTTCCACCATCATCATGCGGGTATAGGTCTGGGGTGACTGGCCCTTCGGCAGATATTCCTGCTTGACGTATCCGGTCCCGGTTCGCGCGCTCCAGGCCAGCTCAAAATCCGTGCCGTCGAACCGGATCGGTCCCGGAACGCCGAGATGGTCGACGACTTTCGTCTGCGCCGAGAGGGGCCCGGCCGTGATCGCGGCGAGACAGAGCGCCGCGCATAGGTTCAGGAACAGCCGCAAAGCTGTGGTGGCGCGGTTGGGCATCGCCTCCTCCACGCGCATGGCCCGCTCAGACGCGCGCGTAGATATCCTCGTAACGGATAATGTCGTCCTCGCCCAGATAGCTGCCGGACTGGACCTCGATGATCTCGAGCGGGATCTTGCCGGGATTGACGAGGCGGTGGACGCAGCCGAGCGGCAGGTAGATCGACTCGTTCTCGCGCAGCAGCACGATTTCCGCGTCGCGCGTGACCTCGGCCGTGCCCTGGACGACGACCCAATGCTCGGCGCGGTGGCGATGGCTCTGCAGCGAGAGCTTCTGGCCCGGATCGACCAGGATGCGTTTGACCTGGAAGCGCTTGCCGAGATCGAGCGTCTGATAATAGCCCCAGGGGCGATAGACGCGGCGGGACGAGACGACGCTGGGATGGTGGCGCGCCTTCAGCGCCTCGAAGGCACTCTTGACCGCCTCGGCCTTGCCGCGCTGGGCGACCAGGACGGCGTCGTCCTCCACCACCACGACGACATTCTCCATGCCGACCAGCACCGTCATCGGCCCGGTGGTCTGGGCATAGCTGTTGCGGCTGTCGACGAGCTCGACGGTGCCGTGGCTGGCATTGCCTCGGTCGTCCTGCCCCGACGCCTCCCAGACGCTGGACCAGTTGCCGACATCCGACCAGCCGAACGCGGCCGGCACGACGCTGGCGAGCGTCGTCTTCTCCATCAACGCATAGTCGATCGATTTCTTCGGCGCGCCAGTGAAAGCCTTGGCGTCAAGGCGCGAGAAGCCGAGACCCTCCTTGGCGCCCGCGACCGCGGCTGACGCGGCCTGGACGATCGCCGGCTCGAAGCCGGCAAGCTCGGCCAGGAAGGCGTCGCTGCGGAACAGGAACATGCCGCTGTTCCAGAGATGGCCGTCCTTGATATAGCACGCGGCCGTCTCCGCATCGGGCTTCTCGACGAAGCGCTTCACCGCCTTGACGCCGGGATGGCTGTCCGGCCCGGCCTCGATATAGCCGTAGCCGGTCGCTGGATGGTCGGGGATCATGCCGAAGGTGACGATCCGGCCGTCCTTCGCGGCGACGCTGCCTTGGCTCACGGCTGCGGCGAAGGCGGCATCGTTCATCACCAGGTGGTCGGAGGGCAGCACCATCATGCTCGCGCCCGGCTCATGCGCCTCGACGAAGGCGGCCGCGGCGGCGATGGCGGGGCCGGAATCGCGGCGGGCGGGCTCGAGCAGGATATGGCCCTCGAGCCCCATCTGCAGCATCTGGCCGGCGACGAGGAAGCGAAAATCCTCATGCGTGACGACAAGCGGCGGCGCAAAGAGCGGGCCGGTGACGCGGGCCAGCGTCTTCTGGAACATCGACTGCTCGCCGAGCAGCGCGATGAACTGCTTCGGGAAGGATTCGCGCGAGGCCGGCCACAGCCGGGACCCGGCGCCGCCGCAAATGATGACGGGAACGATCAGACCGGTCGGTGTCAAAGCTCTTCACTCACGCTCATTCGGACGAGGCGTTCGGTTCCGTGACGGCGGGCCGCAATCCCGGGGCGCTCCACCAGCTGCCGAACATTTCGACGGCCATGCGCTCGTTCCGGCCGCAATTGTTGACGCCGCGGTTCAGCGACGCCTTCAGGGAAAGCGGCGTCTCGATCGGCAGGCTGTCGCCCTTGACGACCCAGCGCTCGATGCCGCGCTTGGCCAGGTGCCCCGCGATCCAGACATCATCGACCCATAATGCGCGCTCCGGCGCCAGATCGATTTCGTGGACGTCCTGGTCGAGCACATGCGGAGGCAGCAGATAGCCCCAGGAGCCGAGCAGGACGTCGACGCGCTGGTCGCGCGCGATCGCGCAGGAAAAGGCGTGGCGGGTCTCGCGCGAATCCTTGCCGGCCTGGACCTGCCAGCCGCGCAGCCCGACGACGGCGGCGGGGCGGCGGCGATGGGCGGTCAGCAGGGTCTCGACGAAATTGAACGGATAGATGACGTCGTCATCGACGACGATGACGACGGAATCCGGCTCGGCCTTCAGCGTCGGCAACAGCTTGGTCGCCGGCCCGATATCCTCGCAGCGCAGGATGTCGACGCCTTTTGGAAGCCCCTTGGGGGCCGGGTAGGGCAACCCGCTTCGCCGCGAGGTCTCGGGCAGCGCCAGGACGATCCGGTCGGCCGGGCAGCTCTGGTCGAGCAGGCTGCGCAGGACGGGAACGATGCCTGGCAGGCGCTCGGGGATCGTCGAGAGCGTGATGACGACCCGCTCATCTCGCAACGTAACATGGCGTGTTCGGCCACGCGCCGCGTGAAGTCGCATGACGCGCGCGAAATCACGCAGCAAATGATGCGGCGGAAGCCGACGAAAACGTCCAAATAGACTTCTGGCTCGGAGATAAGACAGGTGGCGTTGAGAAACCAGAGCGCGGTCAAGGCCGGTAGACGTCATTCCAGACAACTCAATCCAGAACCACCGCCAGAACGCCTATCCAACTAACGAGTTTTAAGAACTTGGATATGCTTCGAAGCATCGGCATGGTTAGAAAAACACTTCGATCTTTATTGCAATACCGAAGAGTCGCCCTTACGACAATCCCAGTTCCGCCATATTTTCGACAAATGCGATTCGGTGATGCATCCAAGCGACAAGAGCCGCGAGCGCGATACCGGTGTTTGGCATGCGCGCGTGTTCGCCGGGGCCTATTCCATCTTCGGAGTTCCGGCGCCGGTGCGGGCCGATCGCTGGTTTTACGCGGTCACCATTATTCTTGCGCTGGTGTGTCTGGCGATCGCGGCCCTGGCCTGTCTCGTCATCAACGCCGCGACCTTGCCATTCGGCGTCTTCGTCGAGCCTGTCTGGCGCCGCAATCCGCGGTTCCGCCTGCTGCGCTTGCCGGGAGGCCTGCCGCTTCTCGTCGTGGCTTCGCTGATACTGGGCCTCTATACCGGCTACCGCCATGTCCTGGCCTTCGGCCCGGCCATGACCTTTGGCGGCGCGGCCTTCACGCTCGTCCTGGGCGTCGTCTGCTTCGCGGCGGTGATCGCCTTCAACGAGATCCGGCAAAGGGCGACGCGGCTGCGTTAGCCGGGCCGGATCACTCTGGCATGCCCGAGGGCAAGAACCGCGCCGGAGAGGTCGTGAAAGAGGATCCTGAGGATCGCTTCGTCCCCGGACGGAGGCATCACCTTTGCGACCTTACCGGAGAGGCGGAGCGGCTGTTCGACCAGGGCGGGCCGCATGAAGCGCAGTTCGGCTTCCGCGATGAAGACATCCGGGCGCCAAGCTGCGACCAGGGGCTCGACCCAGGCCATCAGCATCATCCCGTGGAGAGGGCGGCCGGGCAGACCGGCGGCGATCGCGATCCCGTCGTCGAGATGGAGCGGGTTGTCGTCCCCCGAAACGCGCGCGTAATCGCGCAAATGCGCTGCGGTCTTCGCCGCAACCAAGCGCTCCGGCAACAGCTCGCCTTGCGAAAAAGCCTGGCTCATGCCGGCGGGCCCTCCAGCTTGCCGATGCCGACGATCTCGCTTCGCATCTCCAGGACGCAGACGCCGTCGGCGGCGAAGACGGAGCCGTGGAGATGCAATTGCCGTCGCGCGCCGCCTCGGTCGAAGATCGAGACGCGGAGCGTCAGCGCCTCGTCGATCAGCAGGCAGCGCCGGTAGTGGAAGCTCTGGACCTGATGGACCGGGATGTGCCCCGCCAGGGCCGAGACGAGCGCGGCGCGGACGCTGCCATGCGTCAGCCAGCGAATGGGATAGGTGAAGGGCAGGGCATCGCCGGCGGGCGGCAGGTCGAGCGTCCCGCACCATTCGCCGACATCCTCGCGGCTGGCGCGGACCGCGATCGGCCCGACCGTGGCGAGGGCGGTGTCCGCCTGCGGCGCCAGCGTCGTGTCGTCGCTCGCCATGCGATGTCCCCTGGGAGGCCTAATGCGCCACGCTGACGATAAGCGAGGCGTTGATCCCGCCGAATGCCAGCGAGTTCGACATCACCGCCTTCAGCGGCGCGGGGCGCCGCGTCGTGACGATATCGAGCGGTATCTTCGCATCCGTCATGGTGTGGTTCAGGGTCGGCACGACGGTCTGGTCGGCCAGGGACATGATCGCGACGATCAGCTCGAGGGCGCCGCCCGCGCCGAGCGCGTGACCATGCACCGGCTTCGTCGAGGTCACGGGGATCGCCGGCAGGTCGTCGCCGAAGACGGCGGCCAGCGCCTGGCCCTCCGCGAAGTCGTTGGCGATCGTGCCGGTGCCGTGAGCGTTGACATGCTGGATGTCGCGCGGCTGCAGGCCGGCGTCAGTGAGGGCGAGGCGCATCGCCCGTGCGCCCCCGAGCGGGTCCGGGCGCAGCAGGTCGCCGGCATCGCTGCTGGTGCCATAGCCCGCGAGCCTCGCCAGCGCTGGCACTTTCCTTCGCTCGGCCGACGCGGCGGATTCCAGCACGAGGATGCCGGCTCCCTCGCCCAGCACCATGCCGTTCCTGTCCGCCGAAAACGGGCGGCAGAGCGTCGGCGTCATCACACGCAGCGCTTCCCATGCATGGAACCCAGCCGGGGTGAGCAGAGCCTCACTGCCGCCGACGATGGCGATGTCGACCGCGCCCGAGCGAATGAGCTGCAGGCCGAGGCCAATGGCCTGGGCGGCCGAGGCGCAAGCGCTCGCCACACAGAAGCAGGGGCCCATCGCCCCAAAGCGCATGCTGACATGGGAGGCGGCCGCGTTGGGCATCATCTTGGCGACGCTCAGCGGATCCGGGCGCGCCTGGCTGACATAGAAGCCGTAGGCGCCGCTATCGACGCTCGAGGCGCCCCCGATGCCCGAGCCGATGATCACGGCGGCGCGCTCGCCGAGCACCGGCTCATGCGACAGACCGGCCTGGCCAAGGGCCTCTTGCGCCGCCACCAGCGCCAGGGCCGAGAACCGGTCGATCTGGCGGGCGAGGTCCGGGCTGACGAGATCGCCGGCGTCGAATTCGGGATCATGAGCCGCGGCGTGGATGCGCTGGCGCGGCGAGTGATCGAAGGCGATCGGCTTCACCCCGCTCGTCCCGGAGAGGCAAGCCTCCCAAAGCTTGGTGACGCCCCGGCCGAGCGCGGTTACGCAACCCATGCCGGTGACGACGACATCCGGGGCCGCCGGCACTTAAGCCTTCGCAGTGATGCGGGCGGCGATGAGGTTCACCAGTTCCCCGACAGTCTTCACCTCGGAGAGTTCCGAGTCGACCGCGATATAGGTTCCGAATTCATCTTCGATGGCGACGAGGATCATCACCACGTCAGCCGATTTGACGCCGAGCGTGTCAAGTTCAGCATCGAGCCTGACCTTGTCGCGGTCAACCATGCCTTCCTTGGCCACAAGATCAAGCAGCCGCTCCACGATCTCGGGAGCCGGATTCGATTCGGTCGTCATGATTTTGTAGCGCACTCGGCTGAAACACGGCTGCTATAAGCATATGCGGAAGACTGTGTCGAGGCGTTGAGCTATTTGCTAGCCGGCATGGTGCCGCAACTGAAATCAGATCGCCCATCGGGAGGGCAGAGCGTTTCAATGATACTTCCACCGCCGACGCCGGGCATCATCCTGCGCTCCTACCTTTGTTTCTTCGCTTTGTTCGTGCTCGGCTCGTTCTATTGTCCGCTCTTGCCCTTCATCGTCTTGCCGCGGCGAATCGTCCGCGCGGTGTTCCACTCCTATCTCCGGGCGGGCCTTTGGCTGCTGAAGGTGATCTGCGGCGTGCGCTACGAGGTGGTCCGGGCCGAGCCGCCGCCGCAGGGGCCCGTGCTCTATGCCAGCAAGCACCAATCGGCCTGGGACAGCGTGGTGCTGCCGATGCTGCTCGGCGGGCCCGCCGCCATCGTCAAGCGCGAGTTGCTGCTGACGCCGATCGTCGGCTGGATCGTCTGGCGCCTGCGGCACATCCCGGTCGCGCGCAAGCGCAGTGCCGAGAGCTTCCTGCGGCTCTCGGCGGAGGCGCGAGAGCGGGTGGCTTCCGGGCAATCGCTGCTGGTCTTCCCCGAGGGGACGCGCCGGCCGCCCGATGCCGGCTTCGGCTTCCGCTACGAGCGCGGCTTCACGGCGCTCTATCAGGCGCTGGGCGTGCCCTGCGTGCCGATCGCCCTCAATTCCGGATGCTTCTGGCGGCCGCGGCTGATCCGATATCCCGGAACGATCAAGGTCGAGATCCTGCAGGCGATCCCGCCCGGGCTGCCGCGAAACCAGCTCTATGACGAGGTCTCGCTACGCGTCGAAACGGCATCGCGCGAGCTGGCGGCTGCAGCTTTTCGCGAAACGAGCGCCGAGGAGGATGATTTCGACATCATGGCGCCGGCGCCACGGACTGCGGGTGCAGCGGACCGCGACCCCTAGCGCAGGACGCCGTCCTCGGCTTGCAGCATGCGCTTGGCCCGCACGAAGCGCTGCAGCGCTGTGAAATGCGTGAGGGCGCCGAGGAGGATGAGGATGCCGCTCAGGAGCCAAGGCAGGGAATAGGTGCCGAGCAAGGCGACGCAGAGGATCCAGAGGCGCTGCGGCCGCTCGAGAAGATCCGGCCAGGCCTTGTTGTCGATCTCCGTCTCCATGGCGGCGCGGGCCTTGTTGTAGCTCGTCAGCATCGAGCCGGTTGCGGCGAAGAAGACCAACGGCCAATTGTCGTTGACATAGCCGATGGCGACGAAGGTCACGAGTTCCTGGTAGCGGTCGATCACCGCGTCGAGATAGCCGCCGAAACGGGTGACCCGGCCCTGCCGGCGGGCGACGACGCCGTCCAGAGCATCGAACAGATAGGCGAACATCAGCCCGCTGCCGAGCAGGAAGGGATTGCGGTGCCAGACATAGAGGGCGCAGTTGGCGGTCACGAGCACGAGGCCGATGCAGGTGATCTGGTTCGGCGTGATCGCCGCGGCGGCGAGTCGGTCGAGCGGCCCCTTTCGGGTCGGCGGCCGCCTCGGTGGAGCGGGAGCTTTCGCGGGGCGTCTGTAGAGCAGGCACAGAAGGATCAACGCGGCGATGAGCGGATAGTAGACCACAAGGAAACGGGCATCGAGATCGTCGATCTGCAATACCTGTCGCAAAAGTTCCATGTTCAGTCTCGCCGGTATTCTTCACTTGCGAAATTCTGTTGACCGGCGTCAACACATCGGCAGCATAACGTCAAGTCTGCAGGATTTTTACCCAAGGGAACCGGGGCTTGATCGGCCTCGTGCATCTCCTTATGAGCGCAAGAAATGGATTGCGACGATGGTCGAACTGCCGGGGAGGGGTCGGCGAAGCGTTTGGGCGCCGAAGGTGGGCCCGAGCCGTCGCGAGCCGTCCCGCTGCGCCGGAGCAGCCCGGCCGGTGCCGCGCATGCGGGGCTGATCGCGAGACGGCGCCGGCTCGGCCATCTCATGCTGCTTCCGATGCACAGCCTGGGCGCGGCGCTGATGCGGTTGGCCGGCGGCTACCGGATTGCGGAGCTGCAGCGTTCGCGGGATGAGTTCGCACGCATCGCCGCGACGCCCGGGCCGATCCTGATCTGCGCCAATCACCTGACCTTCATCGATTCCGTGATCATCCTGCGCGCGCTCGGCTCGCCACTCTGGTACCGGCGCAACAATTCGCGGCTGTCGTGGAATCTTCCGGCGCAGGACGTGTTCGGCCGGTACTGGCTCTATCGCAGTATCGGGGCCCTGTCGAAATGCCTGTTCATCGACCGGCAGGGCGACGCCCGCCACAAGCATGCGATGATCCGGACCTGCAGCGACCTGATCGCCGGCGGCGAGGTCGTGACCATCTTCCCGGAGGGCCGGCGCAGCCGTTCGGGCCGTTTCGAGCCGGAACGGCTGACCTCCGGCATCGCGCATATCGTCGCGGCCAATCCGCATTGCCGGGTGCTGTGCCTGCATGTTCGCAGCGACCGGCAGGCAAGCTATTCGGATTTTCCGCCGCGCGGCTCCGTTTTTCACGTTTCGATGCAGCTCGTTGAGGTGCCGGCGGAGATGCCGGGCCGGGCCGGGCGCCGCGCGCTCGTGGCACGGGTCGGCGAGACGATCGGGGCATTGGAGGCGCGCTTCTTTGCCGATGCGGGCGGGAGACCGGGATGACGCAGATGACCTCCCAGCACCCGCAGATCGCCCTGGTGACCGGAGCCTCCTCGGGTATCGGCCGCGCCCTTGCCCACGAGCTGGCACGCGCAGGGCACGGCCTCGTCCTGCACGGTCGCGACCGCGAGGCGCTCAACGCGCTCGCGCAGCAACTGCGTGGGTCCCACGCGATCACCGTCGACATCGTTACCGGCGACCTGTCGCTGGAAGGCGGAACCGCCGCCCTGATCGCCGAAGTCTCGGCGCTTGATCGCCCGATCGGGCTCCTGATCAACAATGCCGGCGCGACGCTGCATGGCAGCGTGGCCGAGCTTCCGCTCGATGATGCCCTGCGCCTGGTCGAGCTGCAGATCGGGTCCGTCCTCATGCTCACGCAATGGGCGCTCGGCCCGATGCGCCAGCGCGGCAATGGCCGGATCATGAACGTCGCCTCGGTCTATTCCTTCATCCCGGTCCCGTTCCAGACCGTCTACGGCGCCAGCAAGGCGTTCATGTACAGCTATTCGGCCGGGCTCGCCGAAGAGCTGCGCGGCAGCGGCGTCAGCGTGACGCTGCTGGCTCCGGGCTCGACCCGCACGGCTTTTCGCGAGCGGGCCGGGCTGGCGGCGCGCGGCGACAGTCGCGGGATGGATCCGGCCGAGGTCGCCCGGGCCGGCTATGCAGGCATGATGCGCGGCGAGAGGCTGGTCATTCCGGGGCCCATGAACCGGTTCTTCATCGCCTGCCTGCGCCTCGTGCCGCACCGGCTGGCGGCGCGGCTGATGCTGCGGATCAACGGGATGCGCGGCCTTGGCGAGCAGCGTTAGCAGTTGCATGCCGGCCGACGCCCCGGACCTCAGGCCGGAGCAAGGACGATCAGGCGATCCTCGGCATTTCCGGTGTCGAGCAGCTCGGCATCCGTGACCGGCCTCGCCTTCCCGTCGAAGCCGAGCTCGCTCAGGGCGGGGTAGGATTTGCGCATCGTCGCCACGAGCCGCGCCGGCTCGGTGCATCGCAGCGGGTTGAACTCGAGCACGATCGTCGGCCTGAACCGCTCGATGACGGCGGAGAGTCCGGCCATGACGCTTTCCTCCGAGCCCTCGGTGTCGATCTTGAGGAAATCGACGCGCTGCTGCCCGGCGAGAAGGGCGTCGAGCGTCAGCACCGGGACGGTCTGATGGTTCGGGCCCTGACCGGCTGCGTCGCTTCCGGCGAGCTTCAGCGCGGCATTCTTGGGCTCGCCTTCCGGCACGAAGAGCGAGGCTTCGCCGGCCTTTGCGCCGGCGGCGGCAATGACGACCTCGCTCCTGCCGGCAAATCCGTTCAGTTCGAGCGAGCGCGCCAGCATCCGCGCCGCGGCGGCGTTCGGCTCGACCGCGACCACGCGCCCGGTCGGGCCGACGAGATCGGCCAGGAGGACTGAATAATAACCGAAATTCGCGCCGATATCGGCGACGACCATGCCGGGCTTCACGACCTGGGCGACGAACTGCGTCAGCCACATCTCCCAGTAGCCGTCGAGCAGGACATGCGAGGCGAAACCGCGGTCGCGGGTGTCGAAATAGATCTTGTAGCGCCCGAGCACGCGCCCCAGCGCCGTGCTGTCGCCGAGATGGAAGGGCTGCGCGGCGGCCCGGCAGGCGCATTCGAGGCCATAGCGCTCGCCATCGCTGATCTGCGCCAGATCGATGATCGCCCCCGGGCGGAGAGGGGGCGTCTTGGCGTCCGCGGCAAAGGACATGAAGAACCTCTTGAGTGGCGCGGGCATCGGTCTCGCGTTACGGCGCCGCCTGAACATGATGCGTCACGGGTGGCGCCGGTCTTGGTATATCGCAGCCGGGGTGGCGGCAATCGGCGGCGGCATGGGGTTCATCGCCCGCTCCGCTGCCGCAGCAGGCCGTGCTTCGCCATCTGCTCGATGACGAGATCCGCCAGCTCCTCGGGGCTCTTGCCCTCCGTCTTCAGCCGGATCTCGGGGTTGGCGGGCTCTTCATATGGCGAATCGAAGCCGGTGAAGTTCCGGATCTCGCCGCGTTGTGCCTTGGCGTAGAGGCCCTTCGGATCGCGCGAGATGCAGGTCTTGAGCGAGGTCTCGACGAAGACCTCGAGAAAGGCCGTCTCGCCGAGCAGCTCGCGCACCATTTGCCGTTCGCGCGCGAAGGGCGAGATGAAGCAGCACAGGACGACTAGGCCGGCATCCGTCATCAGCTTGGACAATTCGCCGACGCGGCGGATGTTCTCGACGCGGTCGGCCTCGGTGAAGCCGAGATCGCGGTTGAGGCCGTGCCGGATGTTGTCGCCGTCGAGCAGGTAGGTGAGTTGTCCGGCGGCGTGCAGCCGGCGCTCGACCAGGTCGGCGATCGTCGACTTGCCGGCGCCGGAGAGGCCGGTGAACCAGAGCACGGCCGGCTTCTGGCCGAGCAGCGCCGCGCGCGCGGCGCTGTCGATCGTCACCTTCTGCAGATGCAGGTTCGAGGCGCGCCGCAGCGCGACCTCGATCATGCCCGCGCCGACCGTCGCGTTGCTGAGCCGGTCGATCAGGATGAAGCCGCCGGTCTGCCGGTTGTGCTTGTAGGCGTCGAAGGCGATCGGAAAGCTGGTGGAGAAGTTGCAGAACGCGATTTCATTGTGCCGGACCTGGGTCGAGGCCAGCTTGTTGAAATGCTCGATATCGACCGTGTGACGAATGGCGGTGACCGTCGCGGGGACCGTCCTGGTGCCGATCTTCAGGAGATATTCGCGCCCGGCCAGCAGAGGCTGGTCCGCCATCCAGATCAGGTGAGCGGAGAACTGGTCGGCGACCGAGATCTGGTCGCCGGGACAGCAGAGGACATCGCCGCGGCTCAGGTCGATCTGGTCGGCGAGGACCAGGGTGACGGCCTCTCCGGCCTGAGCCGCCGCGCGTTCGCCATCGGCGCCGATGATCTGTTCGATGCGGGTGGTGCGGCCCGAGACCGCCTCCACCACCGGGTCGCCGAGCTCGATCCGGCCGCCGCGAATGGTGCCGGAATAGCCCCTGAAATCGGCATCGGGCCGGTTCACCCACTGGACCGGGAAGCGGAAGCTGCTCGTCTCCGAGGGAGGCGGCGGCTCGACCGTCTCGAGATGTTCGACCAGGGTCGGGCCGTCATACCAGGGCATGCTGGTGCTGCGCGTGCCGACATTGTCGCCATAGCGCGCCGAGATCGGGATCGCCGTGACGGCGAAGCCGAGATGCTCCGAGAAGGCGGCGAATTCCTGTGCGATCGCGCGGAACGTCGCCTCCTTGTCGGGCATCAGGTCGATCTTGTTGACCGCGAGCACCACGCTGTGGATGCCGAGCAGCGAGCAGATGAAGGCGTGCCGGCGCGTCTGCGGCAGGATGCCCTTGCGGGCATCGATCAGGATGACGGCGAGGTCGGCGGTCGAGGCGCCGGTCGCCATGTTGCGGGTATATTGCTCGTGGCCGGGCGTGTCGGCGACGATGAAGGAGCGGCGGCCGGTGCTGAAGAAGCGGTAGGCGACGTCGATGGTGATGCCCTGGCTGCGCTCGGCCTCCAGCCCGTCGGTCAGCAAGGCGAAGTCGATCTCGTCGCCGGTGGTGCCGAAGCGGCTCGAATCCCGCTGCAGGGCCGCGAGCTGGTCGTCATAGATCTGCCGGGCGTCGTAGAGCAGGCGCCCGATCAGCGTCGATTTGCCGTCATCGACCGAGCCGCAGGTCAGGAAGCGCAAGGTCTCGGCGCGCTCGACCGGAACGGGCGCCGGCCGCGCCGGCTCCGCCGTCTGGTCGGCTTCAGTGAAGGCGGCGGCATAGGCCCGGGCCAGGGATGGATTGGCCATCAGAAATAGCCCTCGCGCTTCTTGCGCTCCATCGAGGCGCTCTCGTCGCTGTCGATCAGGCGTCCTTGCCGCTCCGAGGTCGTGGTGCCGCTCATCTCGGCGATGACATCCTCGAGTGTCGCGGCCTGCGATTCGATCGCGCCGCTGAGCGGATAGCAGCCGAGCGAACGGAACCGGATCGAGCGCATTTCAGGACGTTCGCCCGGCTCCAGCCGGAAACGCTCGTCATCGACCATGATCCAGGTGCCGGCGCGCCGCACCACGGGGCGCTCGCGTGCGAGATAAAGCGGAACGACGGGAATCCCTTCGGCAAGGGTGTAACGCCAGATGTCGAGCTCGGTCCAGTTCGAGAGCGGGAAGACCCGCATCGTCTCGCCCTGGCGCAGGCGCGTGTTGAAGAGCTGCCAGAGCTCGGGGCGCTGGTTGCGCGGATCCCAGCCGTGGCGCTCGTTGCGCAGCGAGAAGATGCGCTCCTTGGCGCGGCTCTTCTCCTCGTCGCGGCGCGCGCCGCCGAAGGCCGCGTCGAAGCCGTACTGGTCGAGAGCCTGCTTCAGCGCTTCGGTCTTCATCACCTGGGTGTGGAGGGAGGAACCGGAATCGATCGGGTTGATGCCCTGTGCCAGTCCTTCCTCGTTGATATGGACCAGCAGGTCGAGCCCGAGTGCCGCGACGAACTTGTCCCGGAAGGCGATCATCTCGCGGAACTTCCAGGTCGTGTCGACATGGAGCAACGGGAAGGGCGGCTTCGACGGCCAGAACGCCTTGCGCGCGAGGTGAGCCAGCACGCCCGAATCCTTGCCGATCGAATAGAGCATCACCGGATTATGAAATTCGGCTGCAACTTCTCGAATGATGTGAATGGACTCGGCTTCTAGCTGTCTAAGATGAAGCATCTGGGCGCGATAATCTAAGGGGCACCGGTCACACCGACCATTGCTTGGCTTGTGGATCACCGCTTCGCCCTCGGCAAGAAAAAATTGGTTTGCCGTGGCACGATCAGGGGAATGATTGGGTGAAAGAGCGCATGGGGACAGCTGCTTCATTTCGCCGCGCGAGCAGTCGGTGCGGCTGCGGTTCCGGACGGCGAATAGGAGGATGTTCGCGCAAACCAGGCGTTTCAGTACTGCTTCACTGTCGAATCATCTTTCCCGGCATCAAGATGCGGAGATGTCGTTTTGCCGGGGTTGCTACAAATTGACGCTGAGGCAGCGCGCTCTGAAAAAACCATCATCGGCGAGAGTATTCAGGCTCGACAGGATTCCTTCTGGCTTATAGAGGGAGGAATATGAGCACCGGCAGATCGCTTTGTCATTTCAGCCCCATGCCACCTGCGCGCAACGGGATTGCTGATTATGCCTATCAACTGGTCGCTGTTTTTGCCGATAAGTATCAATCGACCGTATTTTGTGAAGATGCTTTTGCGGAAGTTCCACGCGGAGTTCGTTTAGCCGACTGGATGCAGGCCTTCCGTTTCGTCGGGTCAGATACGTGCTGCATTCATCAGATCGGCAACAACTGGGATCACAGTTTTGTTGTGAAATCGGTCCATGCTTTTCCCGGGATCGTCGTGCTGCATGACATGAAGTTGCTGTATCTGCACGAATCTCTCGACCCCGATGATGATGCTGCGCTTGGTCTTCTTGCGCGGTCCAATCCCTATATGGCCCGGATCCGGGCGACGGATATCGCGCTCGCCAAGCACAAGCTCCGCGCCGACTATGTTCTGTTCGACATGCTTTCTGACGTAGCGGAAGCCGCTCGCGCGATCGTCGTGCATTCGCATTTTGCCCGGTCGGTGATCGCGCGGCATCTCGGCCCGGAGGTCGGGCGCAGGACGCATGTCATCCCGCATTTCGCCTACGCGCCGCCGGCCGAAACCCGCGAGACGGCGCGGGCGCGCCTGGGCCTGGAGCCGGGCTGGTTCGTGATCGTGACCTGCGGGTTCGCGACGCCGGTCAAGCGCTATGACTGGCTCGTTGAGGCCCTGGACCGGCTGGCGGGATCGCGGCGCAACATCGTCTGGGTCCAGGCCGGACCGGTTCGTCCGGACGAGTTCGATCTCGACGCGCTGATCGCGCGTTACCCGCGCGTGCGCTCCATCGTGCGGCTTGCCGGCTATGTCTCGGCGGAGGATCTCGAGGGCTATATCACGGCAGCCGACGTGGTCATCAACCTGCGTTTCCCGTCTGTCGGCGAGAGCTCCGGTATTCTGGCGCGGGCGCTGTCGGCCGGAGCCTGCTGTGTCGTGAGCGACACAGCGGCTTATCGCGAATTTCCCGACGATGTCGTGCTCAAGGTCCCGGTGACCAGCGCGCCGCGCCGCCTTGCGGCGGTGCTCGCCGGGCTGATCGACGCGCCCGAGGTCCGCTCGCGCTACAGCGAGAACGCGCGGCGTTTCGCCCGGGACGAGTTGTCGCTCGAGCGCTATGGCGCGCGTATGGAAGCGGTGATCTCGGCCTGCATGGAGGAGGTCGGCCGGCCTGCGGCTGCCGGGCATCCCGGCCTTCCGGCCGGAGAGGCGCGCCCGGTGCCCGGTCCCGATGGCGGCATCGGTTCGCGCCGGATCATCACGCTCGGACCTCTCGGGGATGATCTCGTCGCTTTCGATACGCTGGCCGGGCTGGTGCCGCCCGCGCTTCAGACCGAGCATGCCGAACTGGTCTATGACGAGGGGCCGGATGGCGAGGCGCAAGGGGAAGGAAAGGTCTTCCTCAACGTGGCCGGACGTGTGCTGAGCTGATCGATGCGCACACTGGTCTCCATGCTCTCCAGCGGCCGCAGCCGCCCTGTCCTACCGGACTGGCAGAGGTGCCTGCCCGTCGTCGTCGAACGAATCCGTGCGGCGGGGCCGACCCTGTTCTTCGACGCCGCGTTTCCCCGCCACATGCTGCACCATGCTGTCGAGGATGCCGTGCTGTTGCGGCTGCCGGAGGCAGGTTTCAAGGGCGAGTTCCACCGGCGGTTTCAGGCCGGCGGCGGAGCCCGGCCGATCTCCCTCTATGCGCCGGAGGCCATGCAGGCCGCGGAGGCGAACACCGCCATCTGGCTGTTCGTCGATGATCCTGGCCAGCTCGCGTCCATGTTGCCGGGGCTCGCGGCGCACGGCGTGCGGCTCCTGACCTTGCTCGACGAGCCCGCGCTCGCGCAGACGCGCGGGATCTGGACAGGCTGGTCCGCGATCCGTTTCACCCTGCCGGATGGTTCGCCGACCGGTTTCGTGGGGTGGGCGGAGGCGCGAGCGGCGAAGCTGGACGCACTCTTTGTCTTCGCGCGGCAGCCGGAGCCGCCGCGCGGGTGGCTCGGCACCTTGGCCAAGGGCGCACCGGAGAGCGCGGCGACGGTCCAGGTCGGGCTCGCGCATGAGGGAGGGCTCGCCGCGCGCTTCGACGCCGGACGGCTCGTGGTCGACAACGGTTATCCGGCGGAGAGACAGGCCGAGGCGTCCTGGCTCTGGCTCGGCCCGTCGCAGACGGCCCGCTTCGCGCTCGGCCGGATACCCGAGCGGGCGAGGCAGGTGACGGTCGATTTCATGCCGAGCGAGCTGCATCGCGACCTGGGCAGCCAGCTCCGCTTCCAGCTCGACGGCGTCGGCGTGCCGCATCACGCCGTCTTCCATGGCGATGGTTCGGGGCGCGCCTCGGTCGCGCTCGCGGACCGCGCGGCGACGGTGCTGAGCGTGGCCTGCCGTTCGTCGCAGCGGGCAGGTCTGGACGCGCGCGAGATCCGGGCCTGCGTCGCGGCCATTGGGTTCACGGCATGAAGCGCGGCGCCCGTGTCCTGATCGTCACGCCGGTCTTCACGCATCCGCCGATCCAGGGGAATGCCGCGCGCATCCTCGCCTTCGGCCGGGAGCTGAAGGCACGCGGCATCACTGTCGACGTGGTGCATTACTGCCTCGACTACATGACCGTCGAGGGCGACGCGGCGATGCGGCGCGAATGGAACGCGGTCCACCTGATCCCGGCGCAGCCGCACCGGCCGCAGAGCCATCCCGCCTTCTGGGGCATCGACGACTGGTGCCATGAGCGCGTCTGCGAAGCCGTCGCCGCGCTCTGCCGGAGTGTCGGCTACGATGCCGTGATCACGAGCTATGTCTGGATGTCGCGCTGCCTCGAAGCTGTGCGGAGCGGGCTGAAGATCGTCGACACCCACGATCTGTTCGGCGACCGGCATCGGCTGAGCCTGGAGAACGGCCTTTCGCCCAACTGGTTCTTCACCTCGCTGGAAGAGGAGATCAAGGGGCTGGACCGGGCCGATATCGTGCTCGGCATCCAGTCCCGCGAGACGCGCGAGATCGCGGCGCGCACGACGGCGCGGACGATGACGGTCGGCCATCCGATGGCGCCCTGGTTCCTGAGCAATCGCGATTCGGCCTCCAAGGCGGCGATGTTCGGCTATTTCGGCAGCGGCAACCCGTGGAACATCAGGTCGGTCCAGGCCTTCGACCGGGCGCTCGATCGCGCCGACAGCGCTTGCGACTGGGCGATCGCCGGGACGATCTGCAAGGCGTCGCTGGACCTGCGCAGCCGCCCCTTCTCCTTCGGCGTGGTGCGGGCTCCGGAGGATTTCTACCGGCATGTCGACTGCTGCATCAATCCGATGTCCGGCGGCACCGGCCTGAAGATCAAGACGATCGAGGCCATGGCCCATGGCCGGCCGGTGATCGGCTCGGAACATGCCTTTGACGGGCTGGAGCCGAGCCATCCGCTGCATCGTTTCGCGACGGTCGAGGAACTGGCGCAGGGCGTCGAGGACTATGCGGGTTCCGAGGCGCTCAGGGCCGAGACCCTGCAGGCGACGCGGCGGCTCTTCGCACGCTATGCGACGACGACACGCCGGCAATATGACGAACTCGCGGCTGCCATTCGCGGCGCCGCATGACGGGACAAGAAGAGACCGGGACCATGGCGGACAGCAGCGCGGCCAAGGCGATCAAGCTCGACCCGAAAGCGGAACCGACGCCGCTCGCCGGCTTCAGCCAGGCCACGGCCGGGCGCGGCCGGTTCGTCCTGACCTGCTCGCGGGCGGGCAGGATCGACGGGCGTATCGAGGCCTATGTCAATGGCATCCCGATCGGCCGCAGCGCCGATTGCGGGTTGGTCGAGAGCGGGGCCGAGATCGCGGTCAATTGCGGCTATTTCCCCAATGTCGGCCTGCCCTGCCAGGTGCGTTTCGCCGGCGGGCCAGGGGCGGTCGATGCCGCGCCGCCAGTGGTGCTGCGTACGCCGGCGGAGGTCGAGCGCCTGGTCGGTGCGGGGCAGCTGGAGGAAGTCCGCATCGCGGTCCGCAACGGGGCGATCCAGGGCGCCGGCGTCAACCGCGTCAACGGGCTCGGCAGGCCGCTCCTGCTCGGCCGGGTCAATGGCGACCTGTTGCGCGAGGTCAAGGTCGAGACGCCGCGCATGCGCGAGGAGGGCGGCGCCTCGCTCGCCTTCACCCTGGCGATCGAGCCCCCCGATCTGACCGAGAGCGGCGCGCATTACGAGATCCTGGCGCTGCCCGAGATGACGGTGCTGGCTTCGCTCTCCTTCCCGCGCGAGGATGCGGGCGCATTGGCGGCGGCGGTGGCGCGGACCGATTCGCTGGTCACCGGCATGGCCAAGCGCCTCGATCTCGAGCTTGCGCGCGCGGCCGAGCTCGCCGACAGGCGCGCCGGCGAGCAACGCGCCCTGATCGACGGCGTCGTCGAATATCTCGTCGCCCTGGTCTATGACCGCTTCGCCGACAAGAGCGATCCGCGCGCAGCCGCGCTCGAGGACGAGACGCTCAAAGGTTTCCGGCAGGCGATGGACGAGGTCTCGCATGGCAGGACCATGCTCGACCGGCTCGACTACGGCGCCGTGCGGCCCGACACCGCCTATTTCGCGGACGGCTGGTCGTGGGTCGAGCAGGATTCCAAGGGCTTCGATTTCCGCTGGATGGGGCTGGGCGGCACGGTGTTCAACCCGCAGCCGCACCGGCCGGTCGAGCAGGTCACGGTCTCGATCGGCACGACCTATCGCGGTGTCGAGCCGCAAATCAGCGCACTCTTCGATGCCGACCCGGCCGATATCGAGCTCGTCGCCTCGCCGAGCGGCGCGCCCTACACGCTCAAGCTGTTGCCTCGCTCGGGGGGGCGAGCTAGACCGGTTCAGGTCTTGCGGCTGACGAGCACAACGGCGGGACGGCCGTCGGAAGACGGCATGTCGGACGACCAGCGTGTGTTGTCGATCGCGGTCAACGGGGTGACGTTCTACTATGGTTGAGCAGCCTACCCCGAAGCCTCCAGAATTTACCGGCATCATAACAGATATCGACTCTGCTTCGCTCGGGGCTGCCCCTGTCCATCTGCGGATGTTTGAGGAACAGCTTGCTTCGGATGCGCCCCACGAGACCGAATTCAACGCCTTCAAGTTGTTCGCAAACAAGAACTGCATCGTTTTTGATGTCGGCGCCAACATCGGCAATTCGGCACTCAGCCTTCATCTTGTTCAGCCGACATGGCGCGTCATCTCGTTCGAGCCGAACGTGGCGTTGTCGGGCTATCATGATCGCGTAGCGCAAGTCTTCGAGCGGGATGAAGCCGCCTTCCAGGTTTTCCGGGTTGGCCTCGGCTCGGAGCCTGGCGAGTTGGCATTCTACGTTCCGCGGATAGACAATTGGCATGTCGTTGGCGAGGCGTCTTTCGATCTTGGCCATTTCAGCGACCCCATCGTCACTCGAAGACTGTCGAGCTATTCGAGTTCGGGCCAATGGCACCTGTCCCGGACACGGTTCCCGGTTGTCCGCTTTGACGATTTCTCGCCAGTGCGCGCTGTTCTCCACGAGTTGGATGGAACGCAGGGACTCTTCGTCAAGATGGATGTCGAAGGTTTCGAAGAATCTGCTCTCTCCGGAATGCGCGAGTTTATCACGACGTATCGACCGATCTTTATGATCGAGAATACGCCCACCGATGGCGTCCCTGAGTTTTTTGCAGCGCTGGGCTACGAAATGCACGGCTACGACGCCGGCACCGACCGGTTAATCTCAACCGTAAGCCGACAGGGCTACCTTAATTCCTTCTATCTTCATAAGGATTTGGTCGCCTCCGGGCAGATCAACTCCGCATTGGGTATTTGATCTCTCATTAGTGACTTTGACAGGAGATTGTCTTGTCCAAACTTTCCGATTATTTGCACGCTGGAAAGTATCAGGGCCTTGAAGGCTGGCTGATGGACGGCGCAGCTTGGGCGACGTTCTTCGTAGCGCAATGGCAGAAAGAGAATGCGATCGTCGGAAACGTCGCAGAAATCGGCGTGCATCACGGGAAGTATTTTATACTTCTGTCGCTTCTCAGCGAGGAGTCGGAATATTCGGCTGCGATCGACGTTTTCGACGACCAGGATCTGAATGTCGACAATTCAGGCAAAGGCGATCTGGCGGCGTTCCTCGCCAATTTCCGGGCGTTTGATGGCCGAGATGCCAAGCTTATCGTCCATAAGATCGACAGCCTGAAGCTTTCCGGGAGGGATATCGCGCGGCCGAACGCCCCACGCGCCAAAGGCGACGTGAAGAGCTTTCGGATCTTTAGCGTCGATGGTTCCCATACGGCCGAGCACACGGCGAACGATATCGAGTTTGCGTTTGAAGTCCTGGCGCCGCGCGGCATCGTCGTCGTCGATGATTTCTACAACGCGCATTGGCCCGGCGTGCAGGAGGGCGTGCATCGCCTGCTCGCCCGTCGGCATGACATCTGCGCTGTGGCTTATGGCGACAACAAGCTGTTCCTGGTTCGCCCGCAGGATCACGCAGATTATCTTGATCTGTTCAAAAACGGTATATCCGAGTTCTATTCGGATATGAAAGTGGTCGAACTACATGGGAAAGTCGGTGTCTGCTTTTCCATGGGCGATCCACGACCGATGCTGGACGCGGACATGGTGCGTCGGAAATGGGTCGCATCGTTTGGTGCGAGAGGCGGGAAGACGGTCGAGCTGATCGATGGCTGGGCCAATCGTGAAGCGACCGGGGCATGGATTACCCAACCTGTGGCTCGTGCAAAGGTTAGGTTGCCCTCATCACTATGCGAAGGAAAAGTGCCGGTTGCCATATCGGTCGATGTGTATCCCTACGTCAACGAGCGGCGGCATCGACGCAAGGTGAGGATTGCGAGCGGCCTGGGGCAGGTGTTCGAGCGCGAGATCGATCAGGGCGCTACATTCACGTTCGAGGTAAAACAGCCTTCTCGGAACCAGGAGATTGCTTTGGAGTTTTCAGCTGAAGCGCCTGACGTGCCTGCTGAAATCTCACCAGCGAATTCTGACACCCGAGCTCTATCCCTTTTTGTCAGTAAGGTCGGGTTCTCGTCGGTGTGACAAGGGTCACAAAAGCTCAGGACGAGTGGCTTCGCCTGAGCTTCCTCCACGCGAGTGAGTCTAGAAGGAATATCCAAATTTTTCGATATCAGCTTTGAATATGGTTCCCACCATCCTGCGTGCCAGCGCATCATAGTCGCGCCAATAATCGACTCTCCGATCAGTTTTGTTTAAGGTTGGAATCTGAAATTCTGTCCTTAGTTTATTGCTAAGCCATTCCTCTGTATGTTTTATGTCTTCGAATTTTCCTACGAAGGTGGCGTGTTTGGTATAATTATCATATATGCTTATCGACTCTCCGTTATTATATGCGGTTCCGTAATAGGAATGCACAAATTCTGAGAATTCAAAGGCAGATGACATCATTATCTGCTTTCTCTTCTCTTTTGGCCAATTTCCTGCTGAACGAGGATCATCGAGCTCAAGAATCCATCGCGTCTTTGACCGAAACCATTCGGCATGAATCATGTCGTATGGGTTACGAACAATGCATAGAATATCAAGTTTATTTTTAATATTGGGATTTATTTTTTTCTCTAATATTAATTGATCAACAGTTGTATGCTTAGGGGCGATCCATTTTGCTCCTTTAACGCCTCCCAAAGCCTTCTCAGTACTCGTAGAGGCCGCCCCGGGGATTCCCGTAAAGAGAAGTTTGAACGGCTCGACAAGAATAGTCATTGTGATCCTTGCTTAGGGTTGCGAAAGGCTGCGCCGACGATGAGGGCTTAATAGTTGCTGTCGTTGTCATCATCAAGGATTGCTTCTCTCGTTGAGTTCGAGCCGAGTTTGCCGTAGCGCCGACCATAGAATCGAGACGAGCTGATCAGGTCTGAGCCACTGGCGGCTTTCCGGATTGGCGGGGTCGTCAAGCCCCCAAGCCGCAATATCGAGGCCCTCCTTAACTATGGCGGTGCGCAGTTCCTGCGCCAGGAAACCGGCATGGCGCCGCCGGCCGGGTTGCGCCGTTGTGAGCGGCTCGCCGGTTTTCGGATCGAGGCCGCTGGTCCGACGCCCACCTTCGCGCCAGCGGAAGGTCACAGGATCTACGGCATCGACCAGCCGCGCCGCGATCTCGGGCGAGAGCGGCTCGATATCGGTCTTGTCGCGGGCGTCCGAAGTCTGGATCACGCCGTTGGCGGCCCAGATCTGCGACCAGCGCGCCGCCGCGGTGCCGAGGGCGTAAGTATTGTCGGTCGCCGGACGAATGCCGAAGCTGCGTGCGTCCCCGAACAGATTGAGGGCGCCGGTGGCGCGAGCGATATTTATGGGCGTCCCGAGATAGGTTCCATTATCGGCGAAGCGGTTGACGTAGAAATCCGATCCCGCATTGGCGCCGCTCTCGGCGGCGTTCGACATGCCGAAATTCCAACGCGAGACGCCGCCGCGTTGGTAATAGAATTCCGAGCCGAGGCCGGCCGGCCGGTCGAAGACGCCGGCGGCGGCGCGGAAGGAGCCGGTGCCGAGCTCGAGCCTGACATTGGTCGGGGCTGTGCCGAGGCCGAGATTGCCGGTGGCGTTGTCGATCTGCAGCGCCTCGCTCCAGCTCGTGCCGTTGCTGCTGACCTTCAGGGTGAAGCGGTCGTCTCCGGTCGTGCCGAGCTCGGCCCGGCCGGACCAGGCCGTCTGGAACAGGACCGAGGCTGTCCTTGCCGTGGCGGACTTGTTGAGCTTGAGCCTGACATCGCCCGTTCCGGGCGTGATGTCGTCATGGCTGAAAAGCACCGCGTCGCTCTTCGCCGCCAGTCTGTTGCCGCCATCGGCCGTCGCATTGACGCCGAGCAGCGCGAGATTTTGCAAGGGGCCCTGGCCGAGCGCGCCGGTCCAGCCGGTTCCGTCATGAACGAGCAGGCGCTGCTCGTCGGCGATCCAGGCGAGCCAGCCGGCGCGCGGGGCATAGAATTCCCAGCCGCCATCCTGCCAGACGGCGATCCGCCCTTCCTGACCGCTCCAGGTGCCGGTGGGCGAGGCGGCGACGAGATAGCGCGCGCCATCCTCGGGCGCGGATGGCGGCGCCGAGAGATCGCGATCGAGCACGCCGATCTGGACGATGGCGTCGAGCATGCGCAGGGCGTCGTTATGGGTGACATGCTTCTGCGCCTGGCCGGCCGCAAGGAAGGGCAGCGCCAGGTTCGGGGTCTCGGTGGACATGGCAACCTCAATCTCGTCCTATCGGGCCGCCAGTGTAGTGCGCCCCCGATCGCCGGGGATAAGGAGCGGGGGGATGCATGAGGCGTGATCTGATCGGTTGCGTGACGGGGTTGGCGCTGGCATTTGGCGGGGCAGGTGCCGCGGCCGGCCAGGAGGCGCGCCTAGCTCAGATCGCCTGCCCGGTGGAGGCGAAGCCGTGCTGCAGCTTCGACGCGACTGCGGCGCGGCCGATCGAGCCGTTGAAACTGGGCTTCCAGCTCTGGCCGCTCGACCTCTCGAGGATCATTCCGCAGGCGGTGGCGCTCAACCCGCGGATCACACGCTTCTCGCTCGGTCCCTATCCGCGCGACCGGCCGCCTTTGCCGCTCGATGCCGATTATGAGGCGATGCGCGAGCATGTCCGGCAGGGCCTCGCCAAGGACGAGGCGAAATGGCGTGAGGCCGCCGTCGCGCAGGAGAAGCTCGCAGCAGCTTCCGGCCCGGTCGAGCATGTGCTGATCATCTGGGAGCCGCCGCTGACCACGCTCGACAGCCTCGACCTGCGGGTGCGCGGCAGCCGGCGCGAGGTCAGGCCCGAGGCCGTCACCGTTCATGCCCGCTTCTATGTCGCCGCGATCGAGGCGGCGCGCCGTCTCGGTTTCCGCATCGATGCGGTCGAGATCGCCAACGAGCCCGACGGCGCCTGGAACATGCTGATCCCGCCCGGGATCTATGTCGAGCTGCTGGAGGCGACGAGGCGGGAGGCCGCCGCCGCGAATGTCGAGTTGCCGCGCCTCGCCGGGCCCGGGCTCGCTTTTTTGAACTCGCTCAAAACCTATCTCGGCGACGCCGCGACGGCCAGGCGCATGCTGGCCGCGCTCGACATCGTCAGCGCCCATGCCTGGGACGACAGGCTCGGCAAGGACATCCTCACCGAGGCGCGCGACGCGCGCAAACTGCTCGATGATCTCGGCTGGAAGAAGCCGATCATGATCTCGGAGTTCGCGCCGACCTACCCGCTGACCGAGGACCGGGCGGCGAAGCGCGGGCCGGACCAGCGCAAGCGCGCCGGCGATGGCGGTCTCCTGGTCAGCGACCTGCCGCGCTACGCGCCCTCGACCAGCGAACTGGCGCTGGCGCTCGCCGCAACCGGCTTCAACCCGCTGATCTATTGGGAGCTGATGGACCCGTCCTGGGGCACGGTCAGCTACGGCTTGCTTGATTCGCATGGCCGGCCGCGTCCGGCCTATGCCGCCTGGAAAACGCTTGCCGGACTTGCGGCCAGCCGGCCGATCGATCGCGTCGCGCCTGACAGGTGGTTGGGCATGAAGGCCGTCGGATTGTTTACGGGGGAAAGGCTGTCCGGCCTGTCACTCCAGAACAAGGAGATGTCGGCGTTCGGCGTGCGGTTCGGCGGCGCGCTTTCGTCGTCAGAGGCGATGCAGGGAGGTGGCGGCGTCGCGTCCAACGACAATGTGCCGAGGGCGGCGCGCTGCGGGGATGGGGCTGGTATGATTCTCCCTCCCGGAACGGGTTCGCTCGTGCCGATCGGTCCGTGAGCCATGCGGCTCAGTCGCGCGTCAGCGTGAAGCCGGTCAGCGAGAGGCGCGCCGTCGAGCGCTGATGCAGGCGGATCTCGATGACGTCGGCCGCGCAATCGGCCGTCCAGTCGAACGCGACGGAGATCTCGCGAATGGCCGCCAACTCGTGTCCGGTTGCCCCCTTCGCGGCAAGAACCGCGCCGATGCCCGGGCTATAGATGTCAATGGCGCAATCGCCGGCGGGCGACGCGCGATCTCCCGGTGCCGTTTCGCGCCGCAGATGCGCCGTGATGGTGTAGCGGCCGGGTGCAAGCCACTTATATGGGCCATAGACGGCGGTGCCGCCGGTCTCGGCCATCGGCAGGATCTCGATCCTGTCGCCGCATTCGCGGGCCCGGCTGCGATCGACGCGAAAGCCGTAGAGCGTCAAGGGCCCCTGAATCCTGCCCGGCCGGAGCTGTCCCGACAGGATCGGCGCCAATGCGAGCGCGGCGGGGTCGATCTCGGTTTCAAGCCCGGCGGAGAAGAGCTTCGCAAGCCTGGCGTCGACAGCGCTCTCGGTTTCGATCGTCGCCGTGCCGAGATCGAAAGCGCGTTTGAGCTCCAGCACGACCTGCCGGTAGAGGGCATCGATGCGCTGCTCGGTCAGGTCGGCGAAGGCGTTCGCGCGGCTGAGGCCTGCCGCCTGCTCGACCTGCAGCCTGGCGATGGCGAGGCGTGAGGCGGCGAGCTCCTCCTCCAGCGCCCTGACGCGGTCGGCGAGGCCGCGATCGTGGCGTGGTTCCGCCGGGCGCTGCTCATGCGTCCCGGACGGGCGCGACCGGGGTCGTTTCAACCATTTCATGCCCGGTCAGTGCTCACGTTTGGCGACGATCGATGGGAGATGGCGGCGAGCCAAGGTCTCGCAAAGCAGAAGCTTTTCGACTGGGCAGATGGCTTGCGGGGCGGGAGCCGGCCTGTCGGCCTTTGCAGGCCGCCCTTTCCGAACCGCTTCATGCGCCTCGCAGATCGCAGCCGCGATCTCCCAATCCTCCAGGATCGGGAGGGTGGTCACGCTGCGCTGCCCTGGGCTTTCATGGAAGGCCTGATAGCGGCTCGTGACGATGCGGGCCGTGGTTGCCGCGGCGCTGGCAAGCGTGCCGCTCGATTCGCCGCAGGACGGGTAACGCAGATTGAAGATCAGGTCGCAGTCGGCCTGGAGTCGCGCGAATTCCTCCGCGTCCGGGTAGTCCACGAAGCGGACGCGCTCTGCCACGTCGAAACGTGCGGCCTCGCCAGCGGGATCATAGGAGCTCTCGGGCGGGCGGCGACCGACCACGACGAGCTCGATCCCCGCCGCCGCCGGGTCGAGGCGGTCGCAGGCCAGGGCCAGGCCGCGAATGACGGCGGTGACGCGCTTGGGCGGCGTGACCCAGCCGAACACGCCGATGCGGAGTGGAGCGGCGCCGTCGACAGGCTCGGCGGAGCCGGGCTCGCCATCCGCCTGCGGATGGGCGCAAACACGGATCTTCGGCAGCCGGTGCGCGGGAAGCTCGCTTTCGCCGATCAGTTTGACGAGGCCGTAGAGGCTATGGACCCAGATCTCATGAGCCTTGCCGAGGGCCGGTTTCTGGGCATGCGTGACGAACTCGAAGATGTCCGGCATCTCCCCTTCGAGACGGGCCGCGAGGAGCCGTTTGGCCGCGGCGCCATATTGCCCCGAAACCGCATCCAGCAATTCGGCGGCGCTGAAGCGATAAGCGCCATTCCCGGTCATGAAGCGGCTGACCATGAAGGCGCAGGGATCGTGGATCAGCGCGATGATCTTGCCATGCGCGAGGGAGTTTTGGCGCGCGAGTGCCGCGTGGACATAGGCGTGATGATCGTTGTTCGCCAGGAAGAAGACACGGGTGGTCCCTACCGGCACGTCGCCCTCAAACGCGCGGTGATCGAGCACGGGCACGCCGTGCAGGGCCGAGGCGGATGGGGTGTCCGTCGGTGCGAAATCCGTATCGATGCCGATCGCCATGAGTTCGGCGCAGCCGGGCACATGCGCCACGCGCCGCAGGACCTTGTCGAAATAGTCGGCCGTACCGGTCCGCATCGGCGGGACGGGCGAGAAGAGCTCGATGGGCCGGCCGGCCGTTCGCGTCGATGGATCCACAGAAGATATTTGACCGTGAAATGAGCGGGGCAGCAAGGCGCGAAGACGGGCCGCAGCCGCCGATGGTGGCAGATACGGCAACGAGGTTAGCGGAAGATGATCGTCGTGTAGCCGTGCTCGCCGCTCGGCATATGCTGCGACTGCCAAGGTTCCAGTCGGCCGGCCGGGTCGAGACGGAACGGCGCATAACCCCATTCGCAGAGCAGGGCGATCAGCTCGGCACCGCCGACACCGCTGACCGTCTCGAGCTGGGCTGGGAACATCTCGCAGACGATCACCGGACGAGAGGTCCGGATGGTTTGCTCGGCGCCCTTCAGCACGCGCCATTCGGCGCCCTCGACGTCGAGCTTGACGAGATCGATCCGGCGATCGAGTGCCATGTCGTCCAGCCGCAGGCTGCGCGCCTTGCCGATCGCCATGCTGCCGGGAGTGGGCTCGGCGCCGCCGACCCAGGTATGGCCCTGGTTGTTGGCATGGGCCCCTGCGGCGGAGCCGTCACGCAGCAAGGCGACCTCGCCGGCTTCGTCCGAGAGGGCGAGCTGGAATGTCGAAACCCAGCCCTCGAAGCGATTATGGAGGACGCTGCGCCGGAGCAGCTCATGCGCCTCGGGCTGCGGCTCGAAGGCGAGGATCGCCCCGGCCGGTCCCACGAGAGGCGCGGCATTCAGCGTGAACCAGCCGAGAAACGATCCGATATCGAGAAAAACCGAGCCGGGCTTCAGGTTGGCTGCAATGAAGGCGGTTTCCTCCGGTTCCCACGAGCCGTCGATGATGCCGCGTGAGACGTAGAGGTCATCGAGCAGCACCCAAATCGAGGCTCCGTTGGCAAGCTCGACGGCGATCCTTCTTTTGCCCAGGCCGGGATCGAAGCCATTGACCGCGCGGAATTCCGGTGTCGCGAGGAATGTCTGGCGCAGGACATCAAAAGAGGGATGGCGGCGATGCCAATCGATGTCCACCGGCCTTGGCTCGCGTCCGAACGCGAAGCGAAAGGCCAGCCGAACCTCCTCTTCGGACAAAAGAGCCGGGGCAGGCGGCTCCTGTTCATCAATCATCCGCGGCGGCTCCTTCTCGCTGAACCTGCCATATCACATGACAAAGCTGCCGAAAGCCTGCTTGCCCTACGGGTCAGATTCGCCCGATGCATTGGTTCAACAACTTCCAAGGCCAGCTAAATTTGATGGTCCGATGCCAGAACTTCCAGGTTAGGGCGCTATTTTGTATAACCAAGAACTGGGTTGGCACTCTGTGGGCTGATGAAGACATAAAATTTCATGTCCCTTACGTCCGATGCCGCTTAGGCTGTGGCGTGAATGCGACAATACCGGTCTATTTTCGATTTCGGCCAATACGCCGATGGGCATTTAAGTTCAAATGAACCAAATCTCTTCCATACACTGTTTCGGAAGCTGGACGCCGATGCTAGGAGCGCCAGGCTCGGCGGAGGTGGTCTATGACTCGGTTGTGTACGATACCGTTGGCCTTGGCTCTTGCGCTGGGCGGATGCTCGGCCTTGCCGGCCAGCGGACCGTCCGCCACCGACGTCGCGCGTGACCAGGACGATTTGTCCCGTCGCTATGAGATCATCGACCTCGACGAAGCCACTCTGGCCATCCTGAATTCCCGCAGCGGCGATACGTTCAGCCGTCGCTTTGGCGACCATAGCGCGCCCGCCGCGCCAACGATCGGGGTGGGGGATTTCGTCAGCGTCACGATCTGGGAGGCGGGCGCCGGCGGCCTGTTTTCCGCGCCTCTGACGACGGACCGCTTCAGCCCGGGCTCGCGAACGGCGACGGTGCCGGAGCAGGCCGTCGGACGCGACGGCGCGATCACCGTTCCTTACGCCGGCAAAGTGATCGTTGCGGGCCGAACTCCGGCGCAGGTTCAGGCGACGATCGAGGAGCGGCTGGCGGGCAAGGCGATCCAGCCTCAAATCCTGGTCACGGTCACCAGGCCCCTGAGCAGCACGGTGACCGTGACCGGCGAAGTCGCCCAGGGGGCGCGGCTCCCGCTCTCGATCAAGGGAGATCGCGTGCTCGACGCCATCGCGGCGGCAGGCGGCATCCGGGTTCCCGTCAACGAGACGGAGATCAGGCTTTCGCGCGGCGCGACGACCGTCGCGGTTCCGATGAGCGTGGTCGTTTCCAATCCGCGTGAGAACATCTATCTGCGTTCGGGCGATACACTGACCCTGGTGCGCAATCCCCGCACCTTCATCGCGTTCGGCGCGACGGGGCGCAATGCCGAGCTGCCGTTCGAGACCGATACGCTCACGCTCTCGCAGGCGATCGCCAAGGCTGGCGGGCTGCTCGATTACCGCGCCGATCCGGACGGGGTCTTCCTGTATCGCTTCGAGAGCGAGGAGAATGTCCGTCGGCTGCGGCCGAACAGCCCGCTTCTCGGGGGCGGACGCGTCATTCCGGTCGTCTACCGGGTGAGCATGCGCTCGCCGAACGGCATCTTCCTGGCGCAAGGTCTGAGGATCCGGGTGCGCGACGTGCTCTACGTCTCGAATGCCCCGCTTACCGATCTCCAGAAGGCGTTGTCGGTGTTCCAGAGCGTCGCCGCCCCGGTGGCGCAGGGCGCGAGCATCGCTTCCGGCTTCAACTGAAAGGCGACGCCTCCTTGACGCGCTGCCTTGCCGTTCGACCGGGGCGTCGATGAGCCCGCCGAGGCACTGGTACCAGCGGCTGGGGATCGCGGCTCAGGCGCGGCTCGCGCATCCGTTGACATGGGGGCGCGTGCAGCGCTTCCGGGGCAGGATCGGGGAAACCGGCGCTGCTGGACTGTCACGGCCGATCTTCGTGAACTCGCATCGCCGGTCGGGAACGCATTTGCTGATCGACAGCATCCGCGCCAATTTCGCGGTCGTCGACGACTGGTTTCATCTGGAAGAGGACATCTTCCAGGCGCTCGCGACCGCGCCGGTCGTCGTCAAGGATCATGAGTTCCGGCGCGGGGACAAGATCGCCTCCTCGCAGGTCTGGAGCTCGTATCTGCATTGGGTTTCGGCCAGTCTCTGCTATTCGCTGGGCCGCCATATTTATATCGTCAGGAATCCGCGCGACACGCTGAAATCGCAGTTCTATTTCGATCTCGAGGGCATCGAGCCGGCGTTCAGGCTCACGCGGACGGCAAGCTTCGCGGACTATCTGCGCATGCCCTCGGCCCGCGCTCCCGGCGCGGGGCTAAATCAGGTCGCCTATTGGTGCGGGCATGTCGCGAGCTGGATCGGCCATCGCGACCTGCTCGTCCTGCGTTACGAGGATCTCACGGCCGATCGCGAAGCCACGCTGGATCGCATCTCGGCCTTCCTGGAGCTGCCGCGCATCCCTGAGAGACTGGTGGACAGGAGCGGCGTCGGGACCGAGGCGACGCCGACCGCCTCCAGCCGGGTCGCCGCCGCCTGGAGCGTGGAGGACGAAGCGCTGCTGCTGGCGGAAGTGGCGGCGGCCGGGTTGCCCGACCTGGGCTATGGCTGGGGCAGCATTCGCCAGCTGCCGGTGACGCAGGCTCGGTGACGAGGGCGAGTTAGGCCAGGTTCTTGTACATGGCCTGGAGGCGCTCGGCATATTTCTCCGCCGAGAAGTTTTCGGCTTGCCGGGGGCCGCGTGCGCGCAGGTCTCCGCACAGGTCCTCATCCGCGTCGAGCCGCCTGATCGCGCGGGCCATCGCATCGATGTCATAGGGGTCGACGAGCAGCGCTGCCTCCCCCGCCACCTCGGGCAAGGAGGAGCGGTCGGAGGTCATCACCGGGGTCCCGAGCTGCATGGCCTCGAGTACGGGCAGGCCGAACCCCTCATAGATCGAGGGAAAGAGCAGGGCGCGCGCGCCGCGCATCAGCGATATCAGACGCCGCCGCGGCACGTAGTCGAGATGGCGCACGCGCCGCTCCGGCGTTATGCGCGAATTCTCCATCGCATAGCTCAGGAAGCGCTCGTCATTGATGCGCTTGAGGTCGTCCTCGTACTGCCATCCCAGGCCGCCGACCAGCACCAGAGGCTTACGGCTGCCGCTCGCCACGAAGGCTTCGATGAGCCGGCTTATGTTCTTCTTCGGTTCAACCGCGCCGACGAAGAGAAAATACTCGCCATAGTCCAGCTTGTAGGTGGTCCGCAGCTCGTCGGCGATCTCGTCGGTAGGGCGGGCAAGATCGGCCGGCGGGATGATCACGGCCTGATAGGTGTTGGTGATGCGCCGCTCGTCGACGCCGAAGAAGCGGATCAGATCCTGCCTGGAATACTCCGAGACGGTCGCGATGTGATCGGAGGTCTCGATGATGGATTTCAGAAGCCGGTAGAAATACTTCTTGTTGTCCATGGTCGTATAGGGCAGCCGCAGCGGCACGATATCGTGGATCGTGCAGATATTGGCCGCGTTGCGGGCGATGAGCGGGACGGGATGCGTCGTGTGGAAGATGTCCGGCGGTGCGTCGAAATGCACGGGCAGCGATCTGCCATAGCGCTGGAAATGCCGGCGGCTGCGCAGCGCCATGCCGCTCAACGCATAGGTTTCGTCGAAACTGTCGGCGAACAGGCTCGACCCCGGATCGATCACCAGCCCGGAGCGGGTGAGACGCGTCGGATGCACGCCGAAGGGATCGCCGATCACCGCCTCGGCGGCCTTGCGGGCCAGCGAGGTCAGCGATGGCCGCTTTTCCTTGCGCGCATCGAAGACGCGGATCTCGTTGAGGAGCGCGTTGCCCTTGCTGAGGGGCGCTTCCACCCCGAATAATCCCGCGGTCCTGAGGCCGGAGGCCTGGGCCACGCCCGCGAGCGTTCGCGCATAGGTCGCAATGCCGGTGCCGCCCTTCAGGGTCAGGTTGTGACTTTCGATCACGATGCGCTTGGCGGACATCAGGCAGGGCTCGCAGGGGGAGGGGGCGACGCAACGTCAGTCATCGGTAGAGCCAGCCGACGCCTGGCGCCAGCCGCGGCTGGGTTTCATGCCAGGCGGACTGCCCACATCGCGTGCCGCGAGCCTGCCGGGGCTGGGCTCGGGCGTCAGCTCGACCTGGGCGAGCGCGAGGCGCCCCTCGATCGCTCCTTCGGTGTTCATGATCCGGAATTCGATCGGGTGCTCGGGCTCGCCGGCCTCGAAGACGAATTCCGCCGCGAAGATGCCGGCTTCGCGAGGTCTGACGCGCGCTTCGCCGAGCAGGCGGCTGCCGAAAGCCTGGACCGAAAAGGGCAGACCCTTTGCATCCTCGGAAAAGCCGAGGGTCATGCGGGCACGCCAATGACCCGGCTTCAGATGCAAATAAGGCCCATAATAGATGACCCGGGACGCGCCGACGACCTCGGCGACCAGCCCCGCCGCCTCGTTGGGGCGGTCGCCGGAGAGGAAGACGCGATAGGGCCAGGTGACCTTGAGCTCGGCATCAGGGTCGACGAGCTGTGCGAAGGCGGAACCCAGAACCTGCTCGGTGATCGCCATCTCCTCTTCGCTCAAGCCGGCGGCGGCAGCGGAGGGAGGCGGCCCGAGATCCGCGATGATGGCCTCCAGCTTCCCCCGCTCGATTGTGAGGCCGAAATGGCGGGCGATTCGATCGAGCAGTGCGACGGCCTTCGCCCCGGGGGCCTGAACGACGACGAGCGGCTGCCCGGCTTCGAGCGCATCCGCGATCAGGGCGGCGCTGGCGCTGTTGCTCCTGAGCGCATCGATGAAGCCGCAGGCATGGGCCTCCATGAGATAGCGGACACAGATGGCGGGTGATGCGTGGAACAGCACCATCCTGGCGGGCGCGGTCCGCAGCAGGGCCGACAGGCTCCGGCTCGGGAATTGCCCGAACATCGCGCCGTGGCCGCCGTCATCGGCTACCTCGTCGAAACGGTCGACGTAGCGTATCGGAAGCGACGGTTCGGCCGCCGCGACGAGACGCTTGAACGCCTCGAAACCCCAGGCGCTGAACTGACTTGGTGCGCCGAGCGCAAGGAAGATCATCGTGGAGCCCGCTGGGTCTGCGACAGCGTCCGACCGCGCGTGGCGTCGCGGCCTGGGAACAGCGACCTCTTAGTCATCCCGCAGCCCCGTTCGCAATGGTTCCGGCCGGCGGTCCTCACAGGGTGGCGTAGATATTGGTCGCGATGTCGAGGTCGTAGAACACCCGCCCGCGTCCCTGCTTGAGCACGAGCGCCGAGGAGCAGAAGTCGCGGACGAAGTCGATCGAATGGATCGCCATCAGCATCGAGCAGTTCTTGCGCTTCACCAGCAACTCCTCATGACAGCGTTCCTGGAAGCGCCTGTCCCCCACCAGGATCACCTCGTCGATCAGGTAGCACTCGAAATCGATCGCCAGCGAGAGCGCGAAGGCGAGGCGGGCCCGCATGCCGTCGGAATAGAAGCGCACGGGCATGTAGAGCTGCTTGCCGAGCTCGGTGAAGTCGTCGACGAATTCGATCGTCTCCTGCAGCGGCGCGCCGTAGAGCTGCGCCACGAAGCGGCAATTGTCATAGCCGGTCATGGCGCCTTCGAAGCCGCCCCCCAGGGCCAGCGGCCAGGACATGTCGAGCCCGCGATGGACCGTGCCGCTGGTGGGACGGTCGACGCCGGCGAGGATGCGGATCAAGGTCGACTTGCCGGCGCCGTTGCGGCCGAGGACGGCCATGCGCTCGCCGGGGCCGACGGAGAACGAAATCCCGTCCAGCACCCGGCGCGTGCCGCCCTCGGTGTGGAATTCCTTGACGACGTCGATCGCCTGGATCGCGCGCGGAAGCTGCGCGCTCGCCGGGGGCGGCCCGGCCACGCGCGCCGCGAGCGCCTTGAGGGGATGCGAAAGAACCATGCCGCGCCTAGCGAGGCTGATGGCTGCGCGCATTGGCGAGCAGCGCGCGCAGGATGGAATAGACGGCGAGGCAGCAGCCGAACGCGATCAGGATCGAGAGCAGGCGCTGCGGCTGGCGCGGGTAATCGGGAACGCGCGGCTCGACGACGCGTTCGAGATAGAGCTGCTGGCGTTGGGCATCGATCCGCGCGGCCTCGAGCGAGGTCAGCGCGGAGGAAAACGCCCGGTCGGCGAATTCGCGCTCCAGGATCAGGCGCTCATATTCGGCGAGAAGCGGGGCGAGAGCCTCATTGGTGCCGCCGATCCGAAGCCGCTCCTGAACGACCTGCGCCTCGATCGCCGCGATCTTGTTGCGCAGAGCGGCGACCTGCGGGCCCTGCGGTGAGCTGCGCTGCACCTCCGACAATTCCGCATTCGCCTGCGCGGCTTCGAGAGAGAGCTTCCCGATGGTTTCGAGCAGGGAGGCCGATGTCTTGCTGGGGTCGACGAGGCCCGCGCGCGTCCTGAAGGCCGTCAGCTTCTCACGGGCGTCGTAGGCGACTTTCTTGCTCGCCTCGACCTCGGCGGAAGCCACGGACACGGTATCGCGCCGGGCCCGCTCATTGAGGCGGTTGATCAGCTTCTCCGAGCCGTCGAGCAGGGCCTGGGCCAGCTTGACCGCGTCGTCTCCGCGAAAAGCCTGCACGGTCAATGTGCTGATTCCGGTTGTCTGATCGCTGCCGATCGCGACGAAATTCAGATAATGCTCGAAGAGCTTTTCCTGAAGATCGCGCGTGAACCAGCCGGGAAACCGCCAGAACGCGTCCGCCTCGGGCCGTGACAGAAGCGCACGCAGATCAGCCGTGGACAAAAGCAGATGAACCGCGTCGCGTGACTTGATGAATTCGTGCACCGCATTGGATTCGTCGCTGGCGCGCGTGACGCCGCTGCTCTGTATCAGGGTCGAGAGCTGGTCGACATTGGCGCGGCTCGGGCTGCGCACCACGAATTGCGCCTCGACACTGTAGCGATCCGCGACGATGAGGCCGAAATAAATGACCGCGAGTAGCGTCGGCAGAAATACAACGGTCAGGAACAGTCCATGTCGCCGCACTATCGCAGATGACAGCGCTTTGATACCACCATTCACGGGCGCTTCATCATCGTCAGCCCTGGCGCGTAACGGGATCAGTTGGACATAGTCCGTGTATGCGTCAGAACTCTGGTGTCGTGACATTGTCAGACTTTTCTATTTCAGTCGTGCTGATACATAACATGCAGTGTGGCCGCGCCCAAGTGACCTGTCTTGATGATTGCGAGACGCAACGGCATGTCGCGGGACGGCTGGAGCGGAGATGGCAAAAGGCTTGCTTCGGGAACGGGTGCCGGCGCGCTGATGGGTGATTCTGTCGTATGAAGGTTCTCTCGAAGCGTTTCGGCGCCGTCTCCCTCGCCGCCGCTCGCCTGTCGCAGGCCGGGCGCGCGGCGCGGACCGGACATCGGCTGCCCGAGCCGGTGGCGGGCAGCGCTCGCGGCCCCTTGTTCGGGCCTGCTCTCCCGGCGCGAAAGCTGTCGCCGGCTCGGATCGGTTTTTGCCTCGTCGTGCTGCTCCCGACCCTGCTCGCCGGCCTGTATTACGGCCTATGGGCGACCGACCGCTATGTCTCGGAATCGGCGTTCGTGGTTCGCTCGGCGCGGCAGCCGCTCGGCGGCGGTTTCGGCAGCTTCCTGCAGATGACCGGTATCGTGCGCTCGCAGGACGACGCCTATTCGGTGCAGGAATACATCCAGTCGCGCGATGCCGTCGATGCGATCGCGCAGCGTTTGCCGATACGCGAGATCTTCGCCCGCCCCGAGGCTGATTTCCTGGCTAAGTATCCAAGCCCGATCTACGGGAACACGGATGAGGAGCTGTTTCTCTATTACCGGAAGATGGTCGAGGTCATTCACAATGCCAGCTCCGGCATTTCGACATTGCGCGTCCAGACCTTCCGTCCCGATGATAGCCTGAAGATGAACGAGCAGCTCCTGGCTCTGGGCGAGGAGCTCGTGAACCGGATGAATCTCCGCATTCGCGCCGACGCGATCCGTTTCGCCGAGGAGGAGGTCTCCCGAGCCGAGGCCCGGCTGGTCGAGGCGCAGCTCGCGATCACCTCGTTCAGAAACCGCGAATCGATGCTGGATCCCGGCAAGAGCTCTTTGATCGTCCTCGAACTGGTCGGGCGCCTCTCGGCCGAGCTGGCACGGGCCACGACGCAAATGCGCGAGGTCGAGGCTGCCTCGCCGAACTCGCCGCAGCTTCCCTCGCTGCAGCGGCGCGTCGCCGCGCTCGAGGCGCAGATCGCGCAGGAGCGCGCCCGGGCGTCGAGCGGGGCGGACGGTCTTGCGGAGAAGATGGCGGAGTTCGAGCGGCTGAACCTGCAGCGCGAATTCAACGCGCGCGCGCTGGCGGTCGCGGTGACCGGCCTGGAAACTGCCCGCATCGAGGCCCGGCGCCAGCAGCTCTATCTCGAGCGCATCGTCGAGCCGCGGCCGGCGGATTACTCGGCCGAGCCGAGGCGGCTGCGCAACGTGCTCGTCACGTTCTGCGCGACCTTGCTGCTCTTCTTCGTCGGCTGGCTGCTGTCACATGGGGTTCGCGAACATGCCGTCGAACGCTACTGAGGACAGCGCCGTGCTGACGGCGGCGCCGGCAACATCCCTGCGCGCCTCGCTTGCAGTGCAGGCGCGCACCATGAACGCGCTCGTCATCCGCTTCCTGATCACACGCTATGGCCGCGAGAATCTCGGCTTCGTCTGGGTCATCCTGGAGCCGATGCTGCTCTGCTCCGGCGTGATGCTGATGTGGTCGATCCTGAAGCCGCCTTTCGAGCATGGCCTCCAGGTCGTCGCCATCGTGTTCACGGGCTACCTGCCGCTGACGCTCTGGCGGCACATGACGATGCCGGCCGTCTTCATCCTGCGGACGAGCCGGAACCTGCTCTACCATCGCAACGTGACCTATCTCGACGCGGTCCTTTCGCGCCTGGCGCTGGAATTCCTCGGAACGACCGCCGCTCTGCTGATCGTTTACGGCGTGCTCTTCACCTTCGGCGTGCTCGGACCCGTCTATGATTTCCCGCTGATGCTGGCCGGCTGGCTGCTGATGGCGGGGCTCGGCTTCGGCTTCGGCTGCATCCTGGCCGCGGCGAGCGAGTATTCGGAGATTTTCGAGCGCTTCATGCAGCCGATCCAGTACCTGCTCGTCCCCTTGTCGGGGGCGTTCTTCATGGTTGAGTGGTTCTCGGCAAAAGGGCAGAAGGTGATCCTTTACATGCCGTTGGTGCATGCTTACGAGGCCTTTCGCGGGGGCTTCTTCGGTCCATCCACCATCACGCATTATTCGCTGGGCTACGGCGCCGCCTGGGCCCTGGGAATGACGGGGCTCGGCTTGTGGCTGATCGAGAAGGTGCGCGATCGAGTGGTCGGTTGAGCGTGTTTCAGGACGGCTGGTCGCCGGATGCCGGAAGAGGGCGGCGCGCGACCAACAGGGGTGTGAGCGGGGGCGGCTGTCTTGGCTGAGAAGAAAGTTCGTGTCGGCATCGTCGGCGTCGGCAACTGCGCCGCGTCCCTGGTGCAGGGCCTGGCCTATTACCGGGACACCACCGGCAACGAGCCGGTCCCGGGCGTGATGAATGTCGACCTCGGCGGTTACCGCATCGGCGATATCGAGATCGCCAGCGCCTTCGACGTCAATGCAGACAAGGTCGGTCGCGACGTTGCCGACGCGATCTTCGGCCAACCGAATAACGGGCAGCGTTTCGCAGAGGTGAGGCCCACAGGGGTGATCGTCCAGCGTGGCCCGACGCTGGACGGTATCGGCCGCTACATGACCGATGAGATCGTCGAATCGGATGCGCGCGTCGTCGATGTCGCCAGGGCGCTGACGGAATCCGGCACGGATGTCCTGGTCTCCTATTTGCCGGTCGGATCGCAGCTCGCGAGCGAATTCTATGCCGAATGCGCGCTCCAGGCCGGCTGCGCCTATGTCAATTGCATTCCGGTCTTCATCGCCTCCAATCCGGACTGGCGCCGCCGCTTCGAGGAGCGCGGCCTGCCGCTGATCGGCGACGACATCAAGAGCCAGGTCGGAGCGACGATCGTTCACCGGGTGCTGGCCAACCTGTTCCAGGAGCGCGGCGTGCGGCTGGACAGGACCTACCAGCTCAATTTCGGCGGCAATGCCGATTTCCGCAACATGCTGGAGCGCGAGCGGCTGGAATCCAAGAAGCTCTCGAAGACCCGCGCGGTGACGGGGTTGCTGGAGGCACCGCTGGCACCGGACGACATCCATGTCGGCCCGAGCGATTTCGTGCCCTGGCTCACCGATCGCAAATGGGCGCATATCCGCCTGGAAGGAACCTCGTTCGGCGGGTTGCCGCTCAATCTCGAGCTCAAGCTCGAGGTCTGGGATTCGCCCAACTCCGCGGGTGTCGTGATCGACGCGATCCGCTGCGCGAAGCTCGCCATGGACCGCGGCCTGGCGGGGGCGGTGATCGGGCCATCGGCCTATTTCATGAAGTCTCCGCCGAAGCAGTTCACCGACGAGGCGAGCCGCGTGCTCACCCAGCAATTCATCGCCGGGCAGGACGAGGTCGTCGGCTGATGGGGACGGGACGGCCGTATCAGGCGAAAGTCGCTGCCGGCGAGCTGCGCAGGGACTGGTCGTTCTGGCTCGCGACCTGGTTCGGAATCGGCCTGCTCAGGCCGGGTCCGGGGACGTTGGCCGCCCTGACGATGCTGCCGGTGGACTGGTTGCTGTTCTCGGTCGATGCGCGTCTTTACGGACTTGCCGTCGCTGGGCTGGTCGTGATCGGCATCGCGAGTTCCGCTGCCGTCGCGAGATCGACGGGGGAGCAAGACCCCCAGATCATCGTGGTCGACGAGGTCGCCGGCGCCCTGCTGGCGCTGTGGCTCGCCGGCAATGCGTCGCCATGGGCGCCCTTCGTCGCTGTCGCGCTGTTCCGCCTTTTCGATATCTGGAAGCCTTGGCCGATCAACCGGGTCGAGCATCTGAATCCGCCGGGTCTCGGGGTCATGGCGGATGATCTCTGCGCCGGCCTTGCTGCGGGGCTGATTACCTTCGCGCTCTTCTGACAGATCGAACTCGCCCGGCATGCGCCCGCACATCGCCTATGACATCAGCAACTATGCCGCCAGGCTGTTCACGGCCACGCCGACGGGCATCGGCCGGATCGACATGGCCTATGGCCAGCATCTCGCGCATCGGCCGGGCGTCTTGGCGGCGGGAGTCCGGCTCGGGCTGCTGGGGCCGCGCCTGCATGCGCCGGCTGCGGTGCGCCGCCACATCGATGCCGTGCTCGGGCGCTGGCACGAGGGTGATCCGCAGGGGCCAGACGCCGATTTCACCGCGATCAGCGAGTGGCTGCATGGCCGCCGCCCGAGCCTGAGGCGGCTCACCTCGGCGCGGCCGCCGATCCGCCATGCCGGCCTGTCGAGCAAGAGCCTGGAGGTCTGGGCGCGGAACGATCGGCGCCTGCGGGTTCCGGAGGGCGCCGTCTATCTCAACGTCGCCTTCGCCAGCCTGCACAAGCCGCAGCTCTTCAACTGGCTCGATGCCAGGCCTGACATCAAGCCGGTCTTTGTGGTCCATGACCTGCTGCCGATCGACTACCCCGAATATTTCTGGCCGCGCCACGAGCTGCGCATCCGAAAGGCTTTCGCCACGATCCTGCGGCGCGCGAAGGCGGTCATCGTCTCCAGCAGCGCCGTCCGCGAGCGCTTCGCCGTGCTGGCGAATGAGGCGGGGCGCAAGGATATCCAGATCCATGTGGCGGCCTTCCCGCCCGGGCCGGAGTTCCGGCGCCGCGAGGAGCCCGTCGACCTGCTCGACGCTGCGCCCTATTTCGTCATTTGCAGCACCATCGAGCCGCGCAAGAACCATCTGCTGCCGCTGCAGATCTGGCGGGAGATGGCGCTCGGCGGAAAACCCGTTCCCAAGCTGCTGATTGTCGGCAAGCGCGGCTGGGAGAACGAGCAGGTGATCGACCTGCTGGAGCGCTGCGACGCGTTGCGCGGCCACGTGCTCGAAGTCTCCAATCTTTCCTCGCCGACGCTGAACCGGCTCATTGCCCATGCGCGGGGATTGCTGATGCCGTCCTTCATGGAGGGCTTCGGCTTGCCGCTGATCGAGGCCCTCGCGCTCGGCACGCCGGTCGCCGCCAGCGATATTCCGGTGTTTCGCGAGGTGACACAGGGCTGCGGCGCCTTCCATCACCCGCTCGACGGCCTGGGCTGGAAGAACGAGATCGAGCGACTGGCCTTCGACGATGCCCATTGGCGCGAGAGCCGGGCGCTCGCCGCAACATTCTCGTCGCGGAGCTGGAATGACTACTTTGCCGAGCTGGACGCGTTCCTGGCGACGTTGTGAGGTTCCAGGTGCCCAACGGCGGGCAGAACAGCCTCAATATTGGATCGGCCGCAACCTTCGGAAAGGCTGAGGCATGAGACTTGCGTAGAGCGCCGATATTCTTTACGCGCAAGTTGAAGCTGCGATCTAAATCTGTATATCCTCAATGTCGAAGCGCGCTGCCGATCTCTGGATGAGTGAATGAGCCGTACCGTCCTTTTGACCGGCGCCTGCGGTACGCTTGGCTCGCAATTACTCAAGCGGCTTCTGAAGCAAGGGCACAGCGTCGTCTGCCTGGTGAGAGGGCATGATCAGCCCCATGTCCAGGCGCGCGTGGCGGCCATCATCGGCGCGCGCATCGACGTCGCCGTCTGGCGCGGCGATATCCGGGAGCCTCTCTGCGGGCTGTCCACCGAGACCATCTCCGCATGGCGGGGCCGGATCGATACGATCCTGCATTGCGCGGCCAATATCGAGTTTCGCGACAGCCGCGAGGCCCGGGCGACGAATGTCGAAGGCGTCCGGAATATCCTCGCATTGACGGACGCCCTTGGCGTCAGCGAGTTCCGCCATGTCTCGACCGCCTATGTGGCCGGCGATTCCGAGCGGTTCGGCGAGGACGACCTCGATATCGGCCAGAGTTGGCGCAACGCTTATGAGCATTCCAAATATCTCGGCGAGACGCTGATCAGGGCCTGGGCGGCGCAAGCTTCGGGGCGCTCCTATACGGTCCACCGCCCGAGTATCCTGATCGGCTGCCAGGACGGCAGCATTCCGGCTTTCGACGCCTATTACACCTATCTGAAGCCCTTCGCGCTGACCGCAGCGAGCATGCGGCGGCGCGGGCGGGACAGGCTTCCCGATGGCATCCGGATCAGTCGATTCGACACGGTCGCGCTGCCTGTCGCGGTCGAGATCAGGAACGAGGCGACGCTCAATCTCGTGCCGCTGGACTGGGCCGCGCAGACGATCGTGCGCCTGCTCGGCAAGCCATCGCAGAACGCGACCTTCCATGTCGTGCATCCCGCCCCGCCGCGCGTGCGCGAGATGCTCGAGACCTCTTTGCGGCTGCTCAGGATCGAGGGCGTGCGCATCGTGCAGAGCGCTGCCGAGAAGGAGCGCGTCGCTGCGGTGATGCCGTCCGTGTTGGCGCGCCTGCACCACAATATCGAGACCGTGCTGCTATCCTACCTTCCCTATACGACTGGAGAGGCGCGGTTCGGCGACGATAACTTGAGGCGTGAACTCGCCGATGAGTATGTAGCTCCGCCCGAGATCGACGAGGCCTATCTCTCGCGCCTGCTCGCCTATGCCGAGGCGAAGGATTGGGGGATCGGCGCTGCCGCCCATGCCCCGGCGCCGATGCCCGTGCGGATTCCCGCATGATGGCGGGGAGCCTGCGATGAAGTGGTGGGGTTGGGGGGATGTCGAGAAATCCTTCCCGATGGAGGACAAGCCCGAGCTGTGGCCGTGGATCCGCCGCCGTCTCGCGCTTCCCGAGACACGGCTCCGGCCGCCGGTGGTGCGCGACCGGCTCGTCGTGCCGCGTCCGGTGGTGAACGCCGCCTTCTGCGAGGCGCTGGCGCAGGATTTTGCCGCTGCCCGCTACACGAGCGACGACGACGTCAGGCTCTACCACTGCTTCGGCAAGAGCTATCCCGACCTGCTTGCCGCACGCGCCGGTGCGCTTCCGCGCGCGACCGACATGGTGGTCTTTCCCACCTCGCATGACGAGGTGGAGCGCCTCGTCGCACTGGCGCATGAGCATGATGTCTGCCTCATCCCGTTCGGCGGTGGGACCAACATCGTCGGCGGCATCGATCCGCTCGCCTCCGAGACCCGGATGATCGTGACACTCGACATGCGCGACATGAACCGGCTCGTCAGCGTCGATCCGCATTCGCAGGTCGCGGTCATCCAGGCGGGGATGCGCGGTCCCGAGCTCGAGGCCGCCTTGCACGGCAAGGGTTTCTCGCTCGGGCATTTTCCAGATTCCTTCGAGTTCTCGACCTTGGGCGGCTGGCTCGCGACCCGCTCCGCCGGCATGCAGTCCGACGCCTATGGCCGGATTGAGGACATGGTCCTCAGCATGAGGATGGTGACGCCGCGCGGCACGATCGAGACGCGCCCGGTTCCCGCTTCCTCCGCCGGGCCGGATCTCAACCGCATGATGTGCGGGTCCGAGGGCGTGTTGGGGGTGATCACGGAAGCGACGATGCGGGTGCATCCAGTGCCGCCGCACAAGGATTATCGCGGCTTCCTTTTCCGCAGCTTCCCGGAAGGCGTCGCAGCGATCCATGCCTGCTGGCGCGCCGGGCATGTGCCGAGCATGATCAGGCTGCAGGACAGCAACGAGACCGAGCTCGCCGCCCATATGAAGGCGCCGGCCAAGGGCCTTGCCGGGTTCGTGCAGTCATTGGTCAAGCGGCACCTGAAACGGCGCGGCTACAGCGCGCCCTGCATCATGGTCGTCGGCTTCGAGGGGTCGGCGGAGCAGGTTCGGCGGAAACGCTCCGCGACATTACCGATCCTGAAAAAATTCGGCGGTTTCTCGCTCGGCAACAGCATCGGCGATACCTGGTCGAAGGACAAATACAACATCCCCTATCTGCGCGACTACGTCATGGATCGCGGCGTGATGTGCGATGTCGCCGAAACGGCGACGACCTGGGCGGAGGTCGTCCCGCTCTATGACAAGACGATAGCAGCGGTGAATGCCAGATTCTCGCAGGATCGGGGCGCGGGCTTCATCGGCTGCCATATCTCGCATAGCTACGAGACCGGCGCCTGCCTCTACTTCACCTATGCGGCCGCCCAGCAGGCTGGCTCGGAACGTGAGCAATATTATTCCTACAAGAACCTGATCACCGACGTCTTCATGCGGAACAGCGCGACTCTGACGCATCATCACGCGGTGGGCGTCGAGCACATGCCCTGGCTGGAGGCCGAGATTTCGCCGACGGGTCTGCGCGCGTTGTCGGCGCTCAAGCGCGAGCTCGATCCCAAGTCGATCCTCAATCCCGGAAAACTGCTTGGCTGAGCCGCGCTTCGGCCGGGTGGCCGGCTTGTGCGCTAACCGTTGAAGCCGAGCCCGGCTAAGCCGGCTTCGGCGGCGGCGATGTCGGTCGCAGCGTCGCCGCCGCTGATGCCGATGCCGCCGGCGATCTGGCCTTCATGCCGGATCGGCAGGCCGCCGGGCAACGCGGATAGCCGCCCGCCGAGCTGGGTATTGGCGCCGAAGCCGGGCTGGCCGGGCTGGATCGCCGCCGCGAGTTCCTGCGTCGCGCGCTTATGCGCCACGGCGGTCCAGGCCTTGTTGCAAGCCATCTCGATGCTCGTCATCCGCGCTTCGTCATCGCGCAGGACGACCAGCGGCGTGCCGGTCGCATCCGCGACGCAGATCGCGACGGCGTGTCCGCGCCGGCGCGCCTCCTGCAAGGCCCGATCGGCCGCCGCGCGTGCCTCGGCGAGATCGATGCTGGGGATATGCCGCATCGCTCAGCCGCCTTGCGCGATGGCGGCGCCGCTGCCGGCATCGAACCATCTGACGCGTGACGGGCTCGACGGCGACAGGCCGATCGGCTGGCCCGGCTCGCAGTGCAGGTCGGGCGGCAGGAAGGCGGTGACGAGCGTGTCGCCGACATCCGCGCGCATCAGGCTGCGCGAGCCGAGGAATTCGATGGTGCGCACCGTGCCGGTCAGTTCCGCGTCCTTGGCCGTGCTGACGGCGAGGTCTTCCGGGCGGATGCCGGCGCAAAGGCCAGGCGCGCCCGCCGGCAAGCCCGGCGGCAACGCGATCGCCACGCCCGGCGAGCGCAACCGGCCATCGGCCTTGTCGCCTGCGAAGATATTCATGCCGGGCTCGCCGAGGAAGCGGGCGACGAAGAGGTTGGCCGGGCGGTCATAGAGTTCCCTGGGCGGCCCGACCTGCTCGATGCGCCCGGCCGACATCACCGCGATGACATCGGACAAGGTCATCGCCTCGCCCTGATCATGGGTGACGTAGAGCATGGTCGCGCCGAGGCGCTGATGCAGGTCTTTCAGCTCGGAGCGCATCTGGACCCGCAATTGCTGGTCGAGATTGGAGAGCGGCTCGTCGAGCAGATAGACGGTCGGCGTGCGCACCATGGCGCGGCCGAGCGCGACACGCTGGCGCTGCCCACCGGAGATCTCGCGCGGCAGGCGCTCGAGCAGGGCATCGAGCCCCAGCATCGTCGCGGCGTCGCGGACCTTGCGCGAGACCTCCGCCTCGCTCGTCCGCCGCCGCCGTGCTCGCAGCGGGAAGGCGATGTTCTCGAAGATCGTCAGATGCGGGTAGAGCGCATAGGACTGGAACACCATGGCGATGTCGCGATCCGCCGGCGCCACCGTCGTGACGTCGCGTCCGCCGATCAGGATCTGTCCCTGGCTCGGCAATTCGAGCCCGGCGATCATGCCGAGCGTCGTCGACTTGCCGCAGCCGGACGGCCCGAGCAGCGTGACGAACTGGCCCGGTGCGATGTCGAGATTGACGTCGGCGACCGCGGTCACGGGCCCGAAACGCTTGGCGACGTCGATGAACTTCACCGAGCGGGCGCTGGAGCCGGCCTGCGGCGGGGTGGGGCTGAGCATGGAGAGGGTCACCCTTTGACCGAGCCTTCGGCGAAGCCGCCGATCAGGTAGCGGCGATAGACGAGGAACAACGTGACGGGCGGCAGCGTGGCGATGACGACGCCGGCCATCAGCGCCCCCCAATCGCGGCCATGGAAGCCCTGGAAGAAGATCAGCGCGACCGGCAGAGTCCGCAGGTCGGGCGATTCGATCATGGTCGTGGCGGTGATGTAGTCGTTCCAGGAATAGAGGAAGCCGAAGGCCGCCGCCGCGATCAGGGCCGGGCGCGCGCCGGGCAGGATCACCTTCCAGACGGCCTCGAAGCGCGAATAGCCGTCGACCAGCGCAGCCTGCTCCAGCTCGCGCGGCATTGCCGCGAAATGCGCCCGCGTCATCCAGACCGCGAAGGGGATGACATGGGCGGCGTAGAGGATCGGCAAAGCCAACCTGGTGTCGAACAGGCCGAGATTGACGAAGACGATCTGCGTCGGCAGCAGCAGCGCATAGCTCGGGATCGCCATGACGCCCATGAACAGGACGAGCAGCAGCTTCTTGCCGGGAATCGGATAGCGCACCAGCGCGTAGCCGGCGACGGCGCCGATCGCGACGGCCGCGGCTACGGCGGTGATCGAGTAGAGTGCGCTGTTGAGGAAGCTCCAGTGGACACCTTCGGCGATGAGCCGGCGGAAATGCTCCAGCGTCGGCTCGTCCGGGATCCAGCGCGGCGGCACCGCGAAGATATGGCTGTTCGACTTCAGCGAGGTCGAGAGCGCCCAGAAGATCGGGCCGAGAACGATGACCGCCGCGATGGCGCAGGCGGCGATCAGCAGGATGCGGCCAGGCGTTTTCATGCCGCACCTGCGGATTTGCCACCGAGCAGCCTGACATATCCGACGATCAGCACGAGATTGATCAGGAACATGATGACCGCGATGGCGTTGCCGCGGCCCTGGTCGAGCTCGACGAAGCCGGTGAGATAGAGCTGGTAGCCGAGCGTCGTGGTCGAGCGGATCGGGCCGCCCGAGGTCAGGCCGATGATGACCTGGACCTCGTTGAAATAGCTGATCGTCAGCATCGACAGCACGATCAGGATCGAAGGCGCGAGCAGCGGCAAGGTGATCCGCTGGAAGCGTTCGAGCACGGTGAGGCCGTCGACCGAGGCGGCGCGGTAAAGGTCCTTGGGGATCTGCCCGAGCCCGGCGGTCAGGATGATCGCAGCGAAGGCGAAGGTCCGCCAGACCGCGACCGCGATCACGGTGGGCATCGCATAGACCGGGTCGGAGAGCAGGTTGACCGGCGCCGCGCCGAAGAGCGCGAGCAGGCTGGCGAAGAGCCCGCCGGGTGAGGGCAGCAGGATCCACTTCCACAGCAGCGCGACGACGATCGGGCTCATCGCCCAGGGCACGAGCAGCAAAGTCAGCAGGATGCGCCCGCGCGCGCCGAGCTCGCGCACGGCGAGCGCCGCGAGCAGCGCCAGCGGCACGGCGAGGCTAAGCGCGCCGAAGGTGAAGACGAGCGAGCGGCCGATCGCCTGCCAGGTCAGAGGATCGGCGAAGAGCGCGCTGAAATTGGCGAGGCCGACATAGCCCTCGTCGCCGAAGAAGAAGATCTTGCGCAGGCTCGAATAGAAGCCGAACAGCGCCGGCAGGATGTTGATGGCGACGATCACGGCGACGGCCGGGCCGACGAGCGCCGTCCCGACGCGCCGGGTCGCCCGCGCCGCCTCCTCCACCGAACGCAGCGGTATGGGCTGCGTGCTCGCCGTCATCGCGCTCACCAGCCGAGCGTGGACTTGGCGCGCGCCAGGACGGCCGGAACCGCCTCGTTCGTCCCGATGATCTCCTGCAGCGAGGTGTTGAGCACCGTGAAGATCTTGGTGATGTCCGGCACCCGCTGCGGGAAGACGAAGGCGCCCTTGCCGGAGAGCAGCTTGAAGAATTCCGCTGTGACTGCGGCCGCTGGCGTCTGGAACCAGGGATCGGACATCACCGAGCGCCGATCCGGGATCAGGCTCGCTTCCTTGGCCCATTTCAGCGAGGCCTCGGGGCTGTAGAGCGCTTCGAGGAAAGCGACGGCTGCCGGCTTGTTCTGGGAGGTCGCGGCGAGGCCGACGGTCCAGTACGGGCCGAGCAGGACGGCCGGCGGGCGGCCGCCGAAGGAAGGCCAGGCGCAAGGAGCCAGCTCCTTGGGATCATAGGCGGCGGCGATCTTCTGATATTGCTGGAAGCGCGGCGCGAAGGCCTGGGCCATGGCGAAGCGGCCGGCGGCGAACTGGTCCTGGATGTCGTCGCCCATGGCGTTGAGCAGTGTCTTCGAGACGGCGCCGCCCGCGACCAGCTTGCGCACCGTCTGGGCCGTCTCGACAGCCTGCGGCCCGGTGAGATCGAGCTTGCCGGTGGCCGGATCGAAGATCTCCGGCCCGAAGCCCGACATGATGTTGATGAAGGCCGAGACGCTGTTGTCGCTGGTCGGCAGGCCGAAGCCGATGCGGTTGCCCTTGCTGAGCTTGGCCGCGGCCTCGACGAAACCGCCCCATTCGAGCGGCGGGGCCTCGAGGCCGATCTCGCGCAGCGCGTCCTTGCGGTAGAAGATGATCTGCGCGGGCGAGGGCCAGAGCGGCAGCGAGACACGTTTGCCGTTGAAGACCGATTTCTGGGTGAAGACGTCGAACATGTCGGGCAGGGCCTGCTGCCGGAATTGCGGCGTCAGCTCTTGGTCGAGATCGGCGAGGCCGTTGCGGTCGACCACGAGGCTGAGGAAGGTGTCGCGCAGCCAGACGAGGTCGGGCGCCCGGCGCTGCGCCAACGCCGCGACGAATTTGGTCTCCAGCTCCTGAAAGGGCTGGGCTTCGACCACGACGCGCGTCTTGTGCTTGGCCTGGAACTCGTCGATCAGCGCCTTGAAGACCTTCTCGCGCGGCGACTGGCCCTCCGCGCTCATGAAGGTCCAGATCCGGATCGAGTCGGAGGATTGGGCCAGGCCGGTGCGGCTGATGAACGGCATTGCCACACCGGCGGCGAGCGCGCCGGTCAGCGCCTGCCTGCGATCGAAATACCTGCCAAGATCCTTCGTCATGGGTCGCCCTCCCTGGCTGATTTCTTGTTAAGTTGTCATACTGCCTTGATCGTCAGAGCTTCAACGAACTCAGCACGCGGGCTCGCCCGTTGAGGAGATGCCGGCGCACGGCGGCGCGCGCGAGATCGGGCCGCTGCTCGGCGATCGCGGTGATGATCTCGCCATGCTCGACGGCGATGATCTCGCGCCGCTCCGTCAAAGTGAGGATGCCGCGCTCGCCGGTGAATTTGCTCCAGCGGAAGATATGCGCGGCGAGCGCACCGACGGCGTCGAGCAGTTTGGGATTGCGGGCGCCGATCGCGATGGCCTTGTGGAAGGCCGCGTCCTCCGCCTCCGCCTGGCCGGTCACGAGCTTGTCGAGCAAGGCGTCCTGGGCCCGGCGCATCTCCGCGAGGTCCTCCTCACGGCGCCTTTCCGCCGACAGGGCCGCGACTTCGCTCTCCAGCGCGACGCGGAACTCGTGCCAGTCGATCAGGTCCTGAACCGAATCGATCGCCGAGAGCCGCACCATCTCGGCCGAGGCGCCTGCGGACACGAAACTGCCCGAGCCGCGGCGCGAGACGGCGCGGCCTTCGGCGCGCAGCCGCGCCAGCGCCTCACGGATGCTGGTCCGCGACAGGCCGAGACGATCGACGAATTCGCTCTCAGACGGCAGGCGCGCGCCCTCGCCGAGATCCTCGCGCTCGATATAGGCGAGGAGGTGCCGGTAGGCGGCGTCCGCCCTGCTTTCCTGACCGTTTGCGCTGTCCATTGACGCGCTCCAAGTTATCAGACTAATTATATAGTAGTCAGACAGCTTTGCGTTGGCAAGCGAATTGATCGCGGAGGAGCCGGAACATGGCGGGTGGGACGGGAACACGGCCTGGAAGCCGGATCGCGCGGGTCGAGCTGCACGAGTTCGGCTATTCGGTCGACAATCTCGGCGCCGATGCGAGCGGCAATCGCTGCGTGATGAAAGGGGCGAGGAGCGAGCTCTCGGCCTTCGCCATCGTCATCGAGACCGTCGACGGCGAGCGCGGCGAGTATTGCAGCGTCCATAGCGGCAAGAACGGCGTCATGGTCGGGCAGGTGCGCGGGCTCGTGCCGCATCTGCTCGGCGAGGATGCCGAGGCGCGCGAGGCGATCTACAACAAGCTGAAGCGCCTGCACCGTCATTTCATGGCTGTCGGCCATTCGGCGCTCGACATCGCGCTCTGGGATCTGGCGGGCAAGTCCGCCGGCAAGCCGGTCTGGCGTATGCTCGGCGGCTATCGCGAGCGGCTGCCGGTCTATGCCAGCACGCTGAACGGCGGCCGGCACGGCATCCTCGACAGCAAGGAGGCCTATGGCGATTTCGCCGAGCAATGCCTCGCGCTCGGCTATCGCGGCTTCAAGATCCATGGCTGGGGCGAGGGCGACGCCCGCGAGGAGGCGCAGAACCTGCTGCATTGCGCCAGGCAGGTCGGCGGCCGGATGACGCTGATGTACGATGCGGCAAGCGAGCTCAAGACCTTCGCCGACGCCATCCATGTCGGGAAGGCCTGCGACGAGGGCGGCTATTACTGGTACGAGGACCCGTTCATGGATGCCGGCTGGTCGCCCCATGCCGCGCGCCAGCTCAAGGAGCACGTCAAGACGCCGCTGCTGCTCACCGAGCATGTCCGCGGCCTGGAGGCGAAGGCGCCCTGGATCACTGAGCGCGCCACCGACTTCACCCGGACCGATCCCGATTACGACATGGGCATCACGGGGGCGATGAAGATCGCCCATCTCTCGGAGGCCTTCGGGCTGGATTGCGAAATCCATGCGGCCGGGCCGGCGCAGCGCCATTGCATGGCCGCGATGCGCAACAGCAACTGGTACGAGCTCTCGCTGGTGGCGCCCGGCGTGCGCAACCCGGTGCCGCCGGTCTTCGGCTCGGGCTATAGCGACGAGCTCGAGGCGATCGGCGCGGATGGCTGCTTCCCCGTGCCGACCGATCCCGGGCTCGGCGTCGCCTATGACTGGGACTTCATCACCCGCAACCGCAAGGCGCTCCAGGTCTTCACCCTGGATAAATAGCGCGGAAGCGGCGGCTTCTCCCGTTCTCAGGAACATCGCTCAGGGATTACGGCATGGCACCCGTATGGGATTTCATCATCGTCGGCGGCGGCTCGGCCGGCTCGGTGCTGGCGAGCCGGCTCTCGGCGCGCAGCGCGAACCGCGTGCTTCTGCTGGAGGCAGGGCAGGACCATCTGCCCGGCCAGGAGCCCGACGAGATCAAGGACGTCTATCCCTACCGGGCCTCGTTCAACCCGGCCTATCAATGGCAGGGGCTCAAAGTCTATTTCGAGCCGCTCTCGCATAACGATCCGCGGCGGCCGGCGCTGAAAGCCTATGGCCAGGCCAGGGTGATGGGCGGTGGGTCGAGCATCAATGGCGAGCTCGGCAATCGCGGCACGCCCGAGGACTATGACGAATGGGCTGCGCTCGGCGCCGCCGGCTGGGACTGGGACGGCGTCCTGCCCTATTTCCGCAAGCTCGAGACCGATCTCGACCATGACGGGCCGCTGCATGGCGCCGATGGTCCGATCAGGATCAGCCGGGTCTTTCCCGACGTCTGGCCCGGCTTCACCAAGGCCGCCGCCAATGCGTTCGAGCGGCTCGGCTACTCCAATATCGGGGACCAGAACGCCTGTTTCGACGATGGCTGGTTCCCGATGGCGCTCTCGACCAACCGGCGCCAGCGCAGCTCGGCCGCGATGGGCTATCTCGACGCCGCCGTCCGGGCGCGGCCGAACCTGACCATCCGGGCGAACGCGGCCGTGTCGCGGATCGTGATCGAGGATGGCCGGGCCGTCGGGGTCGAGCTCGCGGGCGAGGTGCTGCGCGGGCGCGAGATCGTCATCGCGGCCGGCGCGCTGCAATCGCCCGCCATGCTGCTGCGCGCCGGCATCGGGCCGGCGAACGACCTCAAAACCCTCGGCATCGCTGTGGTTCGCGATCTGCCCGGCGTCGGCGCCAATCTTCAGGAGCATCCGGCGATCTCGATGTCGGCCTGGATCAGGCCCGGCGCCCGCATGGGCGAGACGCAGCGGCGGCATGTGCAGATGGCACTGCGCTACACGTCGAGCGAAGCCGGCAGCCCGGCCAACGACATGTTCACGGTCGTCGTCGCCAAATCGGCCTGGCATCCGATCGGCCGGCGGATCGGCTCGCTGTTCAGCTGGATCAACAAGCCCTATTCGCAGGGCTGGGTCCGGCTGACATCCCCCGAGGCGTCGGCCTATCCGGAGGTCGCCTTCCAGCTCCTCTCGGACGAGCGCGATTTTCAGCGGATGAAGGCGGCCTTCCGCTTCATGGCGAGCGCTTTCGCCACGCCGGAGATGCAAAAGGCCGCGCTCGATCCCTTCGCCTCCACCCATGGTGCGATGGCGGCGATGGTCGGTGCGATCAACTGGCGCAACTGGCTCCTCACCATGGTCCCGGCGCTCGGCATGGATGGCCCGGCTGGGCTGCGCCGCCAGATCATCGAGCGCCTGCTCGCGCCCGGTAACAGGCTCGATGCGGTCCTCGCCGACGACGACTTGCTCGATCACACGGTGCGCAAGCACACGATCGGTGGCTGGCACGCCTCCGGCACATGTCGCATGGGCGCGGCCGAGGACCGGCTCGCGGTCGTCGATCCCGCCACGGCTTGGGTCCATGGCGTGCGCGGACTCAGCGTCGTCGACGCCTCGATCATGCCGAGCGTGCCGCGCGCCAACACCAATCTGCCGACCATCATGCTCGCCGAGAAGATGGCTGACGCGATCCTCGATCGCCGCGCCTAGCCGCCTCTGCTGCCAGGCGGAGACACCGCCTGGTCGCGGCTCATCCCGACATCGCCAGTCTCGTCTCCCGAGCGCGGTCCCGTGGCCGGCATTGCTGCTTGCGCTTGACGTCGATGCTCGGCACGAATTATGGTCCATATTAGATAACAAATGATCCATTATATGGATCGATAGGGAGTGAGACGTGCTGCGAGGCATTCTTCCGGTGCTGCCGACGCCGTTCACGGCCGCGGGCGAGATCGACCCGGCGGCGATGGCGCGGGTAACGGATTTCGCGCTGGGCGCCGGCGTCGACGGCGTGGTGTTTCCGGGTTTCGCCAGCGAGGTTGACGACCTGACGGCGCCCGAGCGTGCCGCCCTGCTGAAGGTGGTGGTTGAGCGGGTCGGCGGGGCGGTCCCGATCGTCGCGGGGGCGAGCGCGGCCAGCGTGGCCGACGCTGTCGGTCATGCGAAGGAAGCGGTCGCCGCCGGGGTGTCGACCGTGATGATCCAGGCGCCGAAGAGCGTCGGCACCGGCGCTGACGCGGTCGCTGCCTTCTACGAGGACATCGCCGATGCGGTGCCGGGCCTCGAGATCGTGCTGCAGAACGCACCGGCCCCGCGCGGCTCCGACCTGAAGCCCGACACCATTCTGGAGATCGTGCGCGGCAACCCGGCGATCACCTATGTCAAGGAGGAGACGCTGCCCTCGGGCCTGGCGATCTCGGCGCTCGCCGCCGGCAAGCCGGCCCATCTCAAGGGCGTCATCGGCGGTGGTGGCGCGCGTTATGTCATCGACGAGTACAACCGCGGCGCCTGCGGCGCGATGCCGGCGGTCGAGCTGGCGGATGTCCATGTCGCCATGGACCGGGCCTATCGCGCCGGCGAGATCGGAAAGGCGCGCGAACTCTACATGCGCACATTGCCGCTGCTCGTCATCCAGGCGAATTTCCGGATGGCCTTTACCAAGCATGTCCTGTCGCGGCGTGGTATCCTCGACAACCGGGTTGTGCGCGCGAAGGTGCCGCCGATGGACGCCCATGACATCGCCGAGATCGACGCCTGGCTCGACGCAGGCGCCGATCTGATGCGCGAAACGGCGCCTCCACGGCCGCTCGCCACTGGAGCGTGCGGATGAGCGAGCGGGTCGCCAGGATCGAGGTCTTCTCGATCACCCTTCCGCGCGAGACGCCCTATCTCGGCGCGCTGCGGCCTGGCGAGAGCGTGAACGAACGCGGCTATATCGTGCGCAAGGGCAATCGGACTGTCTATCCGACCATGGACCGCACCGTGGTCGTGCGGATCGAGACGACGAGCGGCGCGGTCGGCTGGGGCGAGACCTATGGCATCGTCGCGCCGGGCGCCGCGATGGCGATCATCGACGACCTGCTCGGACCCTTCGTCGTCGGCCGCGACCCGCACGACGTCTGCGTGATCCATGACGATCTCTACGACCTGATGCGGGTGCGCGGCTATACCGGCGGCTTCTATCTCGATGCGCTGGCGGCGATCGACATTGCGCTGTGGGACCTGCGCGGGAAACTGGCGAACCTGCCGCTGGTCAAGCTGCTCGGCGGCCAGCGGCACGAGACTTTGCCGGCCTATGTCTCGGGCCTGCCGAAGCAGACCCGCACTGAGCGCGCCGATTTCGCGGCCGAATGGCAGGCAAAAGGCTTCGACAGCTTCAAGTTCGCGGCGCCCGTCGCCGATGACGGCAATGTCGCCGAGATCGCGACCTTGCGCGAGCGGCTCGGGCCGGGCGCCCGCATCGCCTGCGACATGCATTGGGTCCATAGCGGCGAGGAGGCGGTCGCGGCGATCAAGGCGATGGAGCCGCACGGGCTTTGGTTCGCCGAGGCGCCGGTCAAGCCGGAGGATCTCGAGGGGCTCGCCCATGTCGCCGCACGCGTCTCGACGCCTGTCGCGGCGGGCGAGGAATGGCGCACGGTCTATGATCTGGTGCCGCGCGTGGCGCGCCGGGCCTGCGCCATCGTCCAGCCCGAGATGGGGCACAAGGGCGTGACGGAGTTCATGCGTATCGGGCTCTATGCGCAGGCGCATCATCTCAAGGTCATTCCGCACGCGACGATCGGCATCGGCCTATTCCTGGCGGCGAGCCTGCAGGCGAGCTCGGCGCTCGCCGCGGTGGAATGCCACGAGTTCCAGCATTCGATCTTCGAGCCCAATCGCCGGCTCCTCGTCGGCGACATGGACTGCCGGGACGGCGCCTATCGCCTCCCGAGCGGGCCGGGCCTGGGCGTCGAGCCGTCGGAGGAGGCGCTCGGCCTGCTGCAGAAACACCAATCATAAAAGCGAAAGAGGGAGGAAAGACCATGTCTTCCAAGAGATTGACCCGCGTGGCGGCAGCCACCGCCTTCGCATTGGCGGCGACGTTCGGCTCCGGCGCGGCCCTTGCCCAGAGCAAGGTCCTGAAGTTCGTGTCCTGGCAGAAGGACGAGCGCGGCGTCGGCGACTGGTGGGGCTCGGTGATCAAGGAGTTCGAGGCCACCCATCCCGGCGTCAAGATCGAATGGACCAAGGTCGAGCGCGGCGCCTATGCCGACACGATGACGACGCTGTTTGCCGGCGGGAAACCGCCGGACATCGTTCATCTCGCCTCCTTCGAGTTTCAGAAATTCGCGGATAACGGCTGGCTGGAGCCGCTGGACGGCTACATCAAGGACGCCAAGCTCGACATGAAGGGCTGGGCCGGGCAGGACACCTGCGTCTGGAACAAGCAGACCGTCTGCACCATGATGCTCTATTTCGGCTACATCTTCGCGTATAACGAGGACCTTCTGAAGAAGGAGGGGCTGGAAGTCCCGAAGAGTTACGCCGAGTTCCTCGCGGCGGCGCGCAAGCTGACCAAGGATATCAACGGCGACGGCATCGTCGACCAGTTCGGCACCGGCCACGAGACCAAGGGCGGCGGCGGCCAGTACATGAGCGAGATGATGAACTACACGCTCGACGCCGGCGGCCGCTGGACCAATGAGGCCGCCAAGGTGACGATCAACACCCCGCAAATGATCGAGGGCCTGTCGCGCTGGAAGACGATCGTCAAGGACAGCCTGACGCCGCGCGACCTCGCGGCCGGCGAGGTCCGCCAGATGTTCGCCGACGGCAGGATCGCGATGAAGAGCGACGGTCCCTGGCTGTACCCGATCATCCAGAAGGGCAAGGCCAAGGACCAGATCAAGCTCGGCATGGTGCCGTTCAACCCGCCGGTCGGCGGCTCGTCGAACGTGCTCGGCATCGCATCCGAGATCTCCAAGGAGAACAAGAAGCTGGTCTGGGACTTCATCCAGATCGCGACCTCGGACAAGTTCCAGTCGACCTATGCGACGCTTGGCGCCTCGCCGCCGCCGAGCCCGCGGGCCGACACCTCGGCCGCCACCAAGGACACGCCGCATTTCGACCTGCTGGTGAAAGCGACGAAGGCGGCCGCCGACGCCAAGGTCGACCGCATCCCCAAGGGCCTCGAGCTCGTCTTCAACGAGTTCGCCAAGATGGTCATGGAGGAATCGCAGCGCATGATCATCCAGGACCTCGATCCCAAGGTCGTCGCCGCGACGATGCAGCAAAAGGCCGAAGCGCTGCAGAAGCAGTAGCGCCCTTCCTTCTCCCCTTGCGGGAGAAGGTGACTCGGCGAAGCCGAGACGGATGAGGGGTCGCACCGCCCCGTGCCGTCGGCGCGCGTATCGAACTGTCGAACCGGCAGCGTCGCGCGACCCCTCACCCCAACCCTCTCCCGCAAGGGGAGAGGGGGCAGGTCGCAGCTGCGGCGCCCGGTAGGAGAGTTTGGACCATGCCCCGATCAGTCTTCAGTCTCGACCTCGCGCGCCCAAGCCGGCGGCATTGGCTCGGCTATCTCCTGCTCGCGCCGGCGGTGCTGCTGATCGGACTGATCATCGTCTATCCGCTCTTCGTCTCGGTCGATCTCTCGTTCCAGAACGTCAATATCGCCCGGCTCGACCAGCCGCGACGGCCCTTCACCACCGCCAATTACGCGCGCCTCTTCGCCTCGGAGGATTTCTGGAACGCCAGCTGGGTCACCTTCAAGCTCGTGACCATCGTCTCCTTCTTCTGCTTCCTGCTCGGCATGGCGACGGCGCTTCTGGTCAACAACCGCTTCAAGGGACAGGCGCTGGCCCGGCTCCTCGTCGCCTTGCCCTGGGCGGTGCCGGAGGTGATCGCCGTCGTGATCTTCGCCTGGCTGTTCGATTCCTCCTTCGGCCTGATGAACTGGATCTTCATCAAGCTCGGGCTGGTGGACACCACGATCAACTGGTTCTCCTCGCCGACGGCGGCCTTCGTCGTGGTCTGCACCACCATGGTCTGGAAGGGCTACCCCTTCGTCTCGATCATGATGCTGGCGGGGCTGCAGTCGATCCCGGAGGATTTCTACAACGCCGCCCGCGTCGATGGCGCCAGCGCCTGGCAGCGGCTCCTCCACATCACCATACCCTCGCTGATGCCGGTGCTCGGCGTCACGCTCGTGCTGGTGATGCTCTGGGTCTTCCGCGACTTCTCGATCATCTATGTGCTGACCGGCGGCGGGCCGCTGAAGGCGACGCAGAGCCTGTCGATCATGACCTATGAGCAGGCCTTCGGCTTCTTCCGCATGGGCTACGCCTCGGCCATCGGCGTCATCACCCTGATCGTTTGCGTCATCGCGAGCCGGCTGATGATCGGCCGCGCGCCGGACAATATCTGAGGAGGCCGCCGATGAGACGCAGCCCGCGCCACAGCCTCCTGCTCTACGCCCTGGTGATCCTGACCTGCGCTATGCTGGTCTTCCCGATCTACTGGCTCGTCGTCACGGCGCTGTCCGAACCCGACCAGCTGCGCCAGCTGCCGCCGAAATTCTGGCCGGACCAGCCGCGCTGGGGCGTCTTCGGGCAGATCATGGCCGAGCGGCCGATCCTGCTCTGGCTCGGCAACTCGGCGCTCGCCGCGATCGGCGCGGTCACGATCTCGATGGTCGTCTCGGTGCTTGCCGGCTACAGCCTGTCGCGCTTCAGGGTACGTGGCGGCCAGTCGCTCGGGCTGTTCATCCTGACCGCCAAGATGCTGCCGGCGACGCTGCTGGTCATCCCGCTCTTCGGCATCTTCCGCAATCTCGAGCTGATCGGCAGCCTGTGGTCGATCATCCTCGCGCATGCGACGCTGATCATCCCCTTCACCACCTGGATGCTGAAAGGCTATTTCGACACGATCCCGCGCGAGCTGGAACAGGCGGCGATGGTCGATGGCTGCTCGCCGCTCGGCGCCATGGTCAGGGTGATCCTGCCGGTCTCGGCGCCGGGGCTGGCTGCGACGGCGCTCTACGGTTTCGTGCTGTCCTGGTCGGACTATGCCTATGCGCGCACCTTCCTGACCAACGCCCAGGGCAACTGGACCGCCAATCTCGGCATCACCACGATGAAGGGCGAATATGTCAGCAACTGGAGCGAGATCTCGGCCGCCTCCATCCTCGTCGCGCTGCCGATCCTGCTGATCTACCTCTTCCTCGAACGCTATCTGGTCGGTGGCCTGACGGCCGGCGCCGAAAAATAAGCAACAGGACCCAAGCATGGCCGGAATCCGCATCGAGCACGTCACCAAATCCTATGGCGGGCTCACCGTCCTCAAGGACTTTTCCCTCGATATCGCCGACGGCGAGTTCGTCGTGCTGGTCGGCCCGTCCGGCTGCGGCAAGTCGACCATGCTGAAGATCCTGGCCGGGCTCGAGGAGGCCTCCTCCGGCAAGATCACGATCGGCGAGCGCGACGTCACCGACCTCGCGCCGGGCGACCGCGACATCGCCATGGTCTTCCAGAACTACGCGCTCTACCCGCACCTCACCGTCGCCAAGAACATGGGCTTCGGCCTGAAGATGCGCGGCACCGACGCGGCCGAGATCGGCAAGCGCGTGACGGAGGCCGCAAAGATCCTCGGCATCGACCATCTGCTCGACCGGCGCCCGCGCGCGCTGTCGGGCGGCCAGCGCCAGCGCGTCGCGCTCGGCCGGGCGATCGTGCGCGAGCCGCAGGCCTTCCTGATGGACGAACCGCTCTCCAATCTCGACGCCAAGCTGCGCGTCCATACCCGCGCCGAGATCAGCGCCCTGCACAAGCGCCTCGGCGTCACTACGATCTATGTCACCCACGACCAGACCGAGGCGATGACGATGGCCGACCGCATCGTCATCATGAAGGATGGCGAGATTCAGCAGATCGCCCATCCCGACACGATGTTCCGCGAGCCGGCCAATCTCTTCGTCGCCGGCTTCATCGGCTCGCCGGGAATGAATTTCTTGCAATCGCCGGTCGCCCAGTCGGCCAATGGTGCACAGGTCCGCCTTTTCGGCCAGGATGTCAGGCTGCCGGTGAATGCGTCCGCGCTTGCCGGCAAGGATGTCGTCGTCGGCTTGCGGCCGGAGCACATCGCCTCGGGCGCAGGCGCGGTATCTTTCGAGGTCCAGCCGCGTCTCGTCGAGAGTCTCGGCAGCGAGCAATATGTCTATGTCGACCTGCCGCCGGAGAACCGTGTCGAGGCGCGGAATGCCGGCGATGACGACGGGCGCAGGCATTCGCTGATCGCCCGGCTGATCAATCCTGACGGGCGGCCGCCCGGCGAGCGGCTGACGCTGTCCTTCGATCCGGCCCGGCTGCATGTCTTCGATGCCGCCACGCAGGAGGCGATCCGGTGAGCACTGAGACCATCCTCGTCACCGGCAGCGCCGGTCGCGTCGGCTCGAAAACCGTCCGGCGCCTGCTTGAATCGGGGCGACGGGTCACGGGCTTCGACCTGCGTGCGTCCGGGATCGAGCACCCGGCCTATCGCGAGGTGCTCGGCGGGTTCGACGATCGCGCCGCGGCGGCGGAAGCCGTGCGGGACACCGGCGCCGTCCTGCATCTCGGCGCCTTCATGTCCTGGCTGCCGGCCGATGGCGACAAGCTCTTCCGCGCCAATGTCGAGGGCACGCGCGTCCTGCTGGAGGAGGCGGCTCGGGTGAAGCCGCGCCGCTTCGTCTTCGCCTCCTCGGGCGAGGTCTATCCCGAGAACGTCCCCGACTACCTCCCGATCGACGAAGACCATCCACTGAAGCCGCGCTCGCCCTATGGAGTGACCAAGCTTCTCGGCGAGGAGCTCGTCCGCTTCTTCGAGCGCAGCGCCGGCATGCCGGCGACCATCCTGCGCTTTTCGCACACGCAGGACGCCGCCGAGCTGCTCGATCCGGCGAGCTTCTTCTCCGGCCCGCGCTTCTTCCTGCGCCCGAAGATCCGGCAACAGGAGGGTTTTGGCAACGCGGCCGCCGTCGCGGTGCTCAGGCAGGCCGATGATGGCGGCGAGGCGCTGGTGCTGTCGCGCAACGAGACGGGCCGGCCGTTCCGGATGCACATCTCCGACACGCGCGACATGGTCGAGGGCATCCTGCTCGCGCTCGATCATGAGGGGGCGGCCGGGCAGAGCTATAATCTCGGCGCCACCGAACCCGTCGATTTCGCCGCCGCGCTGCCGCGCATGGCCGAGTTGACGAAACTTCCGCTGAAGACCATCGACCTGCCGGGTAGCGGCGTCTTCTACGAGACGTCCAATGCCAAGATTCGGCGCGAACTGGGATATGAGCCGCGATGGACGTTCGACCGCATGATCGACGAGGCGGTGCAGGCGCGGGCGAAACGCGCGTCCTGACCCCGGACGAGCGCGACGTCCCGACCGGCGCGGCCGCCCTCGCCAAGGGCCTCTATCTGCTCGACGTGATCGGCGAGGCGGCGAGCCCGCCGCGCTTCAAGGACCTCCAGGCTGCGACCGGACTGCCCAAGGGCACGCTGGCGCGCATGCTCAACACGCTGGTGCTGTTCCGCCTGATCCGGCACGAGGAGAGCGACAGCACCTACCGGCTCGGGCACCGCCTGTTCGAGCTGGCGCACCGGGTCTGGGAATCCTTCGATCTGCGCGGAGCTGCCGCCCCCGTGCTCGAGCGCCTCGCCGAGGAGACGCGCGAGACCGCCGCGCTCTGTGCCATCGACAATGACGAGGTGCTCTATATCGACCAGCGCAGCCGCGGCGGTCCCTTCGGCTTCCGCATCGAGATCGGCCGGCGTGCCCCGCTGCACTGCACGGCCGGCGGCAAGACCTTGCTCGCCTTCGCACCACCGCACGAGCAGCGCGCGATCTTCGACCGGATCGGGCTCGACGGCTTCACCGGCAACACGTTCACGCAGGAGGATGCGCTTCTCGCCGACCTGGCGCTCGCCCGGGCGCGCGGCTACGCGGTCTCGCTCGAGGAGCATGTCGCGGGCGTGTCCTCGGTCGCGGCGCCGATCTTCGACCATACCGGGCGCGCCGTCGCGGCGATCGGCGTGTTCGGGCCGAGCTCGCGGCTGACCAGCGACCGGCTGCATGTCACCGGGCGCGATCTCATGGCCGCCGCCCGCCAGATTTCCGGCAATGTCGGAGCGACGCCGATGAACATCACGCCGAGCACCCGCTCCGGGCGGGCCGTCGACCCTGAGGTCGAATGCGTTCTGCCTTGGGGTGCGCATCTGGCGGAGGGGCCGTTCTGGTCGGCGCGGGAAAAACGGCTCTACTGGGTCGACATCCTCGCGCCTTCCGTCAACCGCTTCGATCCGGTGACGCGCAGCAACGAGGAGATCATCCTGCCCCGCCTCGTCAGTGCCGTGATGCCGCGGCGGACGGGCGGGCTCGTCGCGCTCACGCAGGCCGGGCTGGAGGCCTTCGATTTCGCCAGTGGCGCCTTGCAGCCGCTCGTCGACCCGGAAGCCGATATCCCCGACAACCGCTTCAACGACGGCAAATGCGATCGCGCCGGGCGGCTTTGGGCCGGAACGATGCGGCTCGATGCCAGCCGGACCAGCGGCTCGCTCTATGCGATCGCGCCCGATCTGAGCTGGCAGAGGCGCGAGACCGGGCTGACCGTCGCCAACGGCCTCGACTGGAGCCCGGATGGCAGGACCTTCTATTTCGCCGACTCGGCGCCAGGACGGATCTACGCCTATGATTTCGACATGGGCTCGGGCCGGCTCGACCGGCGTCGCGTCTTCGCCGAGATCGACCCGGCGCTCGGCCGGCCGGACGGGCTCGCGGTCGACAGCCAGGGCTTCGTCTGGTGCGCGGTCTGGGACGGCTGGTGCCTGCATCGCTATGCGCCGGACGGCCGGCTCGAGCGCGAGGTCGGCCTTCCCGTGCCGCGCCCGACCAGCATCGCCTTCGGCGGCGACGACTTGAAGACGCTGTTCATCACCTCGGCCCGGATCCGGCTGCCATCGCGCGTGCTGGCCGAGGCGCCGTTCTCCGGCGGCCTGTTCACGCTGCCGGTCGACGTTCCCGGTCTACCGGCCTCGGAGTTCGGCGCGTGAGGCCGGAGGCGGTCTATCCCGATCTCGCCGGCCGTTCGGCGCTGGTCACCGGCGGGGCGGACGGCATCGGCAAGGCGATCGTCGAGGCTTTCGTGCGCCAGAAGGCGAAGGTCGCGTTTCTCGACCTGGACCGCGCGCGCGGCGAGGCGCTGGCGGCAAGGCTTTCGGGGGAGGGCGGAACGGTCTCCTTCCATGCGGTCGATCTGCGCGACATCGCCGCGACCCAAGCCGCGATCGCGGCGGCGCGTGCCGCCAGCGGTCCGTTCGCGATCGGCGTCAACAATGCCGGCCATGACGAGCGGCACGGGTTCGACGCGGTGACGCCCGACTATTGGGATGATCGCCTCGCGGTGAATCTGCGCCCGATGATGTTCGTCGCCCAGGCGCTGGCGCCGGACATGCGCGGGCTCGGCGGCGGCTCGCTGATCAATCTGAGCTCGACCTCCTGGATGAAGGGCGCGCCCGGCCTGATCGCCTATGCCACGGCGAAATCGGCGGTGCTCGGCTTCACGCGCTCGCTGGCGCGCGAGCTCGGCCCGGACGGCATCCGCGTCAACTGCGTCACGCCCGGCTGGGTCCTGACCGAGCGCCAGCGCCGGCTTTGGATGACGCCCGAGAAATGGGCCGCTGCGCAGCAGGCGCAGGCGATCAAGGGCGAGATCCTGCCGGAGGACATTGCGGCGATGGTGCTGTTCCTCGCCTCCGACGCGGCGCGCATGTGCACCGGGCAGAACTTCGTCGTCGACGCCGGGACGGTCTGACCATGTCACCGCTCGCCGGCCTGGAGCTCGACCCGTCCTGCCTACTCACCGAGCCCGACGCCATGGCGCCGTTCCTGCGTGACTGGCGCGGGCGGCGGCAGGGTCAGGCGCGCGCCGTGCTGCGCCCCCGCAGCGTCGAGGACGTCTCCGCGATCCTGCGCTGGGCCACCGCGACGCGCACGCCGGTCGTGCCGCAGGGGGGCAATACCGGCTTGTCGGGCGGCGCGACGCCGGATGCGAGCGGCCGCGCCGTCCTGCTCTCGCTCGGCCGGCTCAACCGGATCCGGACGGTCGATACGGCCGGCGACACGCTGACGGTCGAGGCCGGCTGCGTCCTGGCGCATGTCCAGCAGGCGGCGACCGAGGCCGGCCGGCTGTTTCCGCTCAGCCTCGGCAGCGAAGGATCCTGCCAGATCGGCGGCATCGTCGCCACCAATGCCGGCGGCATCAACGTGATACGCTACGGCACGGTGCGCGATCTCGTGCTCGGCCTCGACTATGTCCGTGCCGACGGAGCCGTGATCCATGGCGCAAGGCCGTTGCGCAAGGACAATGCGGGCTATGCCTTGCGCGACCTGATGATCGGTTCGGAGGGCACGCTCGGCGTGATCACAGCCGCGACCTTCCGGCTGTTTCCGCAGCCCCGGGCGAGCGCCACCGCACTGTGCGGGCTGCCCAGCCCAAACGCGGCGATCGCGCTTCTGGCCACGCTGCGCGAGGTCGCCGGCGAGCGGATCTCGAGCTTCGAATTGATGTGCGACACCGAGATGGGCCTCACCCTCGAACTGATGGCAGGCACGGCCCTTCCGCTCGGCGCACGCCATCCCTGGTATGTCTTCATCGAGCTTGCCGACAGCGATCCCGAGGCGCCAGTCGAGGCCACGTTGACGGCTTGCCTCGCCACGGCGCTGGAACGGGACCTGCTCGCGGACGCCGTCGTCGCCCATAGCGGCGCGCAGGCTCAGGCGATCTGGCATCTGCGCTTCGCCGTCGCCGAGGCGAACCGGCTCGCCGGCCAGAGTGTGCCGCATGACACGAGCGTGGCGAGCGCCGATGTGCCCGCCTTCATCGCCGGCGTGGAGGCTGTCGCGGCGGCGCAGTTCCCGGCCGCGCGTCCGCTCTTCGTCGGCCATGTCGGCGACGGAAACATCCATGCCAATCTGCTGTTTCCGAAGGGCTTCTTCCCGGATGCTGCGGCCTATGCCGAGACGGCCGAGCGGGTGAACGCGGCGGTCTTCGAGATCGCCGCTCGCCTCGGCGGCAGCATCACGGCGGAACACGGCATCGGCCGCTCCTTCGTCGGCGCGTTGCGGCGCGCCGCGCAACCCGAGGCGTTGGAACTGATGCGCGCGGTGAAGCACGCATTCGACCCGCTCGGCATTCTCAATCCCGGCGCCGTGCTCGGCCTCGATTGAGCGGCACTGGAGCGCTAGCGGGCGATGCCGATCTCGTCCGACCAGATGAAGCCCGGTCGTTTGCCGTTGCGCGTCATCTTCATCTGGTACTCGTAGATATCCGGCCGGTAGAGCGCTTCCAGGAACTCGACCGGGCGCTGGTTCTGGTCGCGCACGACGCGCTTGATGCAGAGCAGCGCCGCGCCGAACTCGACGCCGAGCCGCGGCGCCGTGTTGGTATCGGCCAGCTTGGCGGTGATGTTCTGGTCGGCTTCGGCGACCCGCACACCGGCCTTCTCCAGTAGCGAAAGCAGCGGCCTTTCGAGAAGGTCGGCCTCGCCATAGGTGCGGCCGATCGCTTCCGGCACATGGGTGGTCAGGAACGAGAATGGCGTCGCCTCGTAGCTGCGCACGCGCACGACGCGCTGCACCGTCATGCCGGGTTCGAGTTCCAGCCGCGCGGCGACATCGGCGGAAGCAGGAACATAGTCGAAGGCCAAGAGCTCGACCTGCGTCTTCAGGCCCATGGCCAGCAGGTTTTCGAGCATGCCGCGCAGGTTGGTGTGGATCGGCGGCGGCGTGATCACCGGCTGGGCGAAGGTGCCCTTGCCGTGGCGGCGCACGATGAGACCTTCCGAGGCGAGCCTGTCGAGCGCGCGCCGGACCGTGATTCGCGAGACGCTGAAGATCTCCTCGAGCTTGTGCTCGGAGGGCATCGCCTCGCCGGTCTTGAAATGCCCGTCCATGATCTGCTGCCGCAGGACGACATAAAGCTGGTGATGCAGCGGCGCTGCGATCTCCTGCCGCGAGATTTCTTGCCGGTTGTCGATGAGTCGGCCCGCCATCCGCGTGTTTCCCGATTGCCCCGGCATCTCTACTGCGTCCGCGTGCACGCCAAACTGGCAGATAGTCTAAGGTTGCTGGCTGATCTTGTCATGCGGGCATGACAAGATCGGAGGCGCCACTCATGAGGCCGTGACGCCGCCATCAACGCACAGGATCTGACCCGTGATGAAAGAGGCGGCCGGCGATAGCAGGAAACGGATCGCGGCTGCCACCTCGTCGGGCTCGCCGAAGCGGCCGAGCGGGATCGAGGCGAGCATGCGTTCCGACCGGCTCGGATCGTCGCGCGCCACCTGCGTCATCGGCGTCGCGATCGGGCCGGGCGCCACGGCATTGACGCGGATCGCACGCGGCGCGAGCTCGAGCGCCAGCGCCTTGGCGAGGCCGTTCAGCCCGGCCTTGGACGCGGCATAGGCTGCGGCTCTGGCATGGCCGATGATGCCGATCTGGCTCGAGACGAAGACGATGGCGCCGCCGGCTGGCATCGCCCGGCCGCATTCGCGCGCCAGGATGAAGCCGGCCGTGAGATTGATGTCGAGCGTCCTCTGCCAGTCCTCGGCCTCGGTTTCGAGGCCGGCCCGATGCTCGAAGATGCCGGCGCTGGACACGAACCCGTCGATCGTTCCGAGCCGCTCGAGCGCCGCACCTGCGACGCGCACCGACTGATCCGTGTCGCTCAGATCGGCGGCCAGCACGTCGGCCGGGGAAAGCGCAGCCACCGCCGTGTCGGACAGGAGCCGCGCCCGTTCCGCCTCGTCGCGGACGAGCGCGACGCAGGCCGCGCCGTCGGCCAGCGCCATCTGCAGCAGGGCGCGGCCGATGCCCGAACCCGCTCCTGAGATCAGCAGGCGACGGCCGGCCAGACTTGTATTACTTGTCATGTGCGCTTGCCCCTTTCGATCCGCCTGAAGGAGAGTTCAGTCCATGTCTGACAGCGCCGCCTTGTCCGAACGCCTGTCCGCCATCCGCGCCAAGCGCGGATATCTCTTGCCGCATCATGGCCTGATGGCGATCAGCGCGCCGGCCCTGCTCGATGCCTATGACGCCGCCTATACCGCGATCGCGCTGACCGACCGGACGCTGAACCACCATGACCGCGAATTCGTCTGGCTCGCCATCCTGATCGCGACCGACGAGGCGATCGCGACGCATCATATCGCCAAGTTCAGGGCGGCCGGCGGCACCGATGCCGAGGTCGAGGTGATCCTGACGCTGACCGCGCTGGCGCTCGGCTTCGAGGCCTATCGCTTCGTCGACAGGCACTGGCTGCCGCATCTGCCCGATTGCCAGCCGAAGGCGAGCTATCTCGCGGCCCTGCGCCTGGTCGCGCAGGACGTGCCGATGCGCCTCGTGCACATGGCGGCGGCTGCCACCCATGCCTGCAAGGCGAACTGGGACGCGCTCGCGCTGCAGATCGTCGCCGCCTATGAGGACGGCGTCGCCGAGCTCGACCTCGCCGAGGCGCTGTCGCTGGCGATGTTCCCCGGCAGCGTGCCGCATTTCGTCGAGGCCGCGCGGGTCTGGCGGGAGCTGATCGCGGCGGGCAAGGTCGAGGCTTCCGAGCCGTTCCGGACCTGGGCTGCGATGTCGGGGCAGGGCGGTTTCGACGAGGCCGCCGCCGCACAGAAGCGCTGAGAGGGGCGCCTTCACGGCGCACCGAGAATGAAGTCGGCCGCGCGCTCGGCGATCATCATCGTTGGCGCGTGGGTGTTGGAGCTCGGCATGCGCGGCATGATCGAGGCGTCGACGACCCGGAGACCTGCCATGCCGCGAACGCGAAGATGCTGATCGACGACCGCCATGTTGTCCTCGCCCATCCTGCAGCTCCCGATCGGGTGGAAGACCGTGTCGGCGACCTTCCGCAGCCAGGCCTCGATCTCGGCGTCGGTGGTGATCGCCGGGCCCGGTGACAGCTCGGGGCCGCGATAGGCGTCGAAGGCGGGCTGCGCGAAGATGCGGCGCAGCGCCTTCACGCCCTCGCGCAGGACGCGCAAATCGGTCGGGTCGGACAGATAGTTCGGCCGGATGACCGGCGCGGCGAGCGGGTCGTTCGAGCGGATCGAGATCTCGCCGGTGCTTTGCGGCCGCAACTGATAGACATTGGCGAAGAAGCCGTGACCGTCATGGGCGGTCTTGGCGCGCCTGACGAAGGGCAGCCGCAGTGCCGCCGTCGAGAGGCCGGGCAGGAAATGCGACTGCAGGTCCGGCTCGTCGAGCGCCGGGTCTGATTTCAGGAACGCGCCGGCTTCGAGCGGGAAGGACGATGCTGGCCCGCTCTTGAAGATCATCGCCTGAAGCAGCGCCAGCGCCGCCTTGTCGCCGCGCAACGTGCCATAGAGCGTGATCGGCGCGAGGCAGGCATGCTCGACGCGGGCGAGCAGGTGGTCCTGAAGGTTGCGGCCGACGCCCTTGAGCTCATGCAGCACCGGGATGCCGTGGCGCGCGAGGAGATCGGCGTCGCCGATGCCGGAATGCATCAGCGTGACGGGGGAATTGACCGCGCCGCTCGACAGGAGAACCTCGCATGCGGCGCGATAGATGCGGCGCTCGCGCCCGACCAGCGCCTCGACCCCGACCGCGCGGCCGCCCTCGACAAGGACGCGCAGCACATGCGCGCGCGGCTGGATGGTCAGGTTCGGCCGCGCCCGCACGGGGTCGAGAAAGGCGCGCGCCGCGCTCCAGCGCTCGCCTTTGCGGGTCGTGAAGTCGTAGCGGCCGACGCCCTCCTGGCTGGCGCCGTTGAAATCGGGGTTGAACGGCAGCCCGGCCTGCTGGCCGGCCGCGACGAAGGCGTCGAACAGCGGATTGGGCGTGTTCGGCCGCGAGATCGGCAAGGGGCCGTCGCCACCATGGAATTCGCTTGCGCCGCCCTGATACGATTCAGAACGTTTGAACGCCGGCAGGACCTTGTCGAACGACCAGTCCGGCAGGCCTGCCTGTGCCCATGTGTCGTAATCGAGCCGGGTGCCACGGGTATAGACCATGCCGTTGATGGCCGACGAGCCGCCGAGCACCTTGCCGCGCGGCCAGAACAGGCTGCGATTGGCGAGATCGGGCTCGGGCTCGGTGCTGTAGAACCAGTTCGCATAGCGGTTGCGCAGCAAGGCGCCTGTCATGAGCGGGACGCGGAAGAGCGGGTTCCAGTCGCGCCCGCCGGCCTCGAGCAGCAGGACCCGGCGGCCGGCCGCCGAAAGGCGGTTGGCCAGCACGCAACCGGCCGAGCCCGCTCCGACGATGATGAACTCGTATTCCAAGCCCAAGCCTCCCAGCCCGCCTTTGACACTCATCTTGTTATTTGTTTATAACAAGAGGAACACTAGGGGAAGCGGCGCGCAAGCGCCGGTCGCGGCTTCGGACCGGACGGGAGTGACGGATGCGAGCGGGCACCGCTGCGCAGGATCTGACGGGCCAGGTCGCCCTCGTGACCGGCGGGGCGAGAGGCATCGGCGCGGCCATCGCGCTTGCGCTGGCCGAGGCCGGCGCCACCGTCTACGCCGCCGATCTGCTGCCGACGGACGAGGTGGTTTCCGAGATCGCGAAAGCCGGCGGTGCGGCGTATGGGCTCGCGCTCGACGTCACGGATCGCGAAGGCTGCGTGACGGCGGTGCGCTCCATCGTCGAGGCGCAGGGTCGCCTCGACATCCTCGTCTGCAATGCCGGCATTTGCCCGCCCGGTGAGGTCGCCGGCGACTGGGCCCAGTGGGACCGGGTCATCGACGTCAATATCAACGGCGTGCAGAGCTGCATCGCCGCCGCCTGGGACCATATGGTGTCGCGGCGCTACGGGCGCATCGTGCTGGTGAGCTCGATGGCCTTCTATCAGGGCGGCGTCATCGTCGGCACGGAGTATTCCGCCTCCAAGGGGGCGGTCGCGGCGATGACCCGCCATATCGCCCGCAATGGCGGGCCGCATGGCATTCTTTGCAACGCGGTGGCGCCCGGCGTCATCGCGACCGAGATGACCTCCTCGTTCTCCAAGCCCGATCTTGGCGCCATCCCGCTGCGCCGGATCGGCACCGCGCATGACGTCGCCGGGCCGGTGCGGTTCCTGTGCGGACCGGATGCGGCCTACATGACCGGCACCATCCTGAACGTCACGGGCGGGATCGTGCTCGCAGCTTAGGAACCGGGATGACGGCTCACCACATCAGCGCCAAGGCCGAGATCGAGAACGACGAGCGGCTGCTCGCCCGGCTGCCGCTCGATGGCCGCACCCTGCACGATCTCGCGCTGGTTCTGCTGAAGCGTGCGCCGGCTCCGATCTGCGTCAAGATCGTGCTGGGGCGTCGGACCGTCGCGATGCTGGCGCAGGACGGCACGAACGGCGACAATGAGCGCTTCCTCGACCTCAAGCTCAACACGGTCTTCAATTGCGGGCACAGCTCGCTGTGGTGGTTCCACCATCTGCGCGGCACCGGGCGCACATTGGCCGAGGTGAACTGGGCCGATCCGGCCGAGGTGATCGACATGGGCGGCGGCGTGCCGCTCACGGCCCATGACCAGGTCGTCGGCGCGGTCGCGATCTCGGGCCTGCCGCATGAGGACGACCACGCGCTGATCATCGCGGCCGCGGCCGAGGTGATGGCTACGGCGCAACCATAGTTCTTGCCTCGACCACAATTCTTGCCACGACTCAAAAAGAAGAGGGGATAGACATGGAACACACGATTTCCCGCCGCGGCGCCCTCAAGGCCGCCGGGGCGCTGACGGCAGCGACCTTCACCCCGTCGGTCGTCCGTGCGCAGGGCGCGGTGCCGGAGCTGACGACGCTGCGCTCGACATCGAAGTCCTGGCTCTGGGCGGCCGAGGATTATGCCACGGCGGGTGGCTTCTTCACGGAAGCCGGCGTCAAGGTGAACTCGAACGCCTCCAACCGCGGCACCAACATCGCCGCGCTTCAGGGTGGCGGGGTCGACATCGTGCTGGGCGATCCGGGCGAGGCTTTGCGCGCGCGCGGCCAGAACCTGCAGATCCGCGTGATCGTGGCGACGGTGAACCGCTATGCCAGCCATGTCCTGCTGAAGAAGGACATCCTCGCCAAGCTCGGCGTCGACGAGAAATCGCCGATCGAGAAGAAGATCGCCGCGCTCAAGGGCCTGAAGCTGGGCACGACCGGCCCCGGCGCTGCGCCCGACGCGCTGTTCCGTTATCTCGCCTCGCTCGGCGGCCTCGATCCCAACCGCGATTTCCAGCTCGTGCCGATCCAGGGTGGCGGCCCGGGCGTTCTCGCCGCTCTCGAGAAGAACGTCATCGAGGGGTTCTGCCTGTCCTCTCCGACCGCCGACATGGCGGTGCAGCGCCAGAACTGCGACTACCTGTTCCAGATGGCGCTCAACCCGCCGCCGGCCATGGCCGAAGTCCAGTATATCGTCGCCTCCGCGGGCGAGGCCACGATCGCCAGCAAGCGCGATGCGCTCGTGCGCTATTGCCGCGGCATCGCCCTCTCGCTGCGCTCGATCAACAAGGAGCCGGAGAAGTTCAAGGCCTGGGCCAAGGTCTGGTTCGAGGGCCTCGACCCGGCGATCTTCGAGACCGCCTTCGCCAATAACGGCGCGATCTATTTCGCCGACCCGACGCCGAAGCGGGAGCTGCTCGACCGCAATATCCAGTTCATCAACACGGTGAACAGCAAGATGGGCGCCGAGGCGCTGCCTACCTCGCTCACCTTCGAGAACGTCGCCGATCCTTCCCTGGCCGAAGCGGCGCTGAAGGGCTTGTGATGGTCGCTGCCGCCATCAGCGTCGACGGCGTCGACAAGCGCTATATCGGGCGCGGCCGCGAGGTCGTCGCGCTCGATCGCGTCTCGCTCACCATCGAGGAGGGCGAGTTCGTCGCCTTCGTCGGCCCGTCCGGCTGCGGAAAGTCGACGCTGCTCAACATGATCGCCGGCATCATTCCGATGACGTCGGGCGCGATCGTGCATAACGGGCAGCGCGTCACCGCCATCAACCGCAATGTCGGCTACCTGACCCAGGCCGACAGCGTCCTGCCCTGGCGCACCGTCGAGCAGAATATCGGCCTGCCTCTCGAATACCGCGGCGTCGCGATGGCGGAGCGGCGCAAGCGTGTCGAGGAGATGCTCGAGCTCGTCGACCTGAAAGGGTTCGGCAAGGCCTTTCCGAAGGAGCTGTCGGGCGGCATGCGCAAACGCGTCGCGCTGGCGCAGATGCTCGCCTATGGGCCCGGCACGCTCCTGATGGACGAGCCCTTCGGCGCCCTCGACGCGCAGCTCAAGCTGGTCATGCAGCAGCAATTGCTGCGGATCTGGCAGGAGCAGAAGAAGACCATCGTCTTCGTCACGCACGACCTGGCGGAGGCGATCGCACTCGCCTCGCGGGTGATCGTCTTCTCCGGCCGTCCCGGCCGGATCAAGTATGTCGAGGACATCCCGATTCCCTATCCGCGGGACGTCTTCAAGGTGCGCTTCCTGCCGGCTTTCGAGGCGGCTTACGACAATCTCTGGCGCGAGCTCTCCCCCGAGATCGCCAAGGGCGAAGACCTGTGATCGGGGATGACCATGCAAATCGATGAAAGCGTTGTGATGGGCGGACGGGCGCCGGCCTCACAGGCGGTCAGGGATTTCGAGACGGGGCTGCGCCGGCGCAAGGTCCTGGTGATCGTCTCGCAGGTGGCCTTCGGCGTCGTCTTCCTGGCCTTCTGGCAATGGGCCTCGGGGCGGCTGATCGACCCGTTCTTCGTCTCGTCGCCGTCGCTGGTGTTCGGCAAGCTCTATACCTGGCTGCTGAACGGCGAGCTCTTCCACCATCTCTCGATCACGCTTTACGCCACCGCCATCGGCTTCGTGATCGGCTCGGCGATCGGCTTCGCGCTGGGCCTGCTGTTCGGCAAGTTCGCCTTCCTCGCCGAGGTCATGGACCCCTATATCACGGCGCTCTACAGCATCCCCAAGCTCGCGCTGGCGCCGCTCTTCATCATCTGGTTCGGGATCGGCATCGAATCGAAGATCGCCGTCTCGGCCTCGATCGTCTTCTTCGTGGTCTTCCTCAACACCTATTCCGGGGTCCGCGAGGTCAATCCGCTCTATATCCACGCCACGCAGATCATGGGTGCGTCGCAATGGGCGGTGATGCGGACCGTGATCATCCCCTCCGCCACGGCCTGGGTGATCACCGGCCTCAAGGTCTCGGTGCCCTATGCGCTGGTCGGCACGGTGATCGGCGAGTTCATGTCGTCGAATCGCGGCATCGGCTTCATCATCGCCCAGGCGACCGGCCTGTTCGACACCAACTCGGTCTTTGCCGGCATCCTGGTGCTCGCGGTGGTCGGCGCGGTGATCAACAGCCTGCTGAAGCGGGTGGAAGGCTGGCTGCTGCGCTGGCGCGGCTGAGACGGGGAAGGATCAGGACGCGGCATGACCGAAAACCGTTCCGACGACGAAGCCGAGCTTCGGGAGCTGCGTGAGCGCATCGAGGCGCTGCGCCGCAAGCGCGGCTTCCTGCTGCCGCATCACGGCGCCATGGCGCTCGGCGCGCCGGACCTGCAGGACGCCTATTTCGGCATGTATGCGGCGCTGACCCAGACCGACCGACATCTGAGCGCTCTCGAGCGTGAGACCGTCTGGCTCGCCATCCTGATCGCGGCGAAGGAAGCGATCGGCACACATCATGTCGAGCTGTTCTTCGCCGCCGGCGGAACGCAGGCCCAGGCGCGGCAGGTCACGCGGCTCTCTGCGTTCGCCATGGGCTCGCAGGCCTATGCCTTCATGGATTCCCATTGGAGCGGGCCGTTCCCGGAGCTCGCGGGCAACGAGGCCTATGGCGCGGCCTTCGAGGCGCTGCTGGACGAAGAGCTGCTGCCGGCCGGGTTGTGCCACCTGGCGATGGCGGCGCTGCACGCGACGCTCGGCCGGCCATGGGGACTGGCCGCTCATATCGAGGCGGTCTACCGGCGCGGCGTTGCCGAAGACGCGCTCGTCGAGGCGCTGAGCCTGATCATGTGGCCGGTCGGAGTGAACCATTTCCTCGATGCCTGCGGCGTCTGGACCGAGCTGATGGCGAGCGGCCGCGTCACGCCGTCGCCGCGCTACCGGATCTGGGCCGAGACGCCGCGCCAGGGCGGGCACAGTTTCGAAAAGCCCTGAGGCGCTGCCCTCCCGGCCTTCGGCTCAGGAGTAGCTCTTGTCGAGATGGCCGAGGTCGCGGCTGGGGTCGAGCCGGTCCCTGACGCGCTGCTTCAGCGCCTTCACGTCCGGAAAGCCGCCTTCGTCCTTGCGATCCCAGATCAGCGCGCCGTCGTAATGAATCTGGAAGGTGCCGCCGGTGCCGGGCAGCAGCGCGACCTCGCCGAGGTCCGGGCCGAAGGTCGAGAGCAGCTCCTGGGCCATCCAGGCCGAGCGCAGGAGCCAGTTGCACTGGGTGCAATAGGTGATGGCGATGCGGGGTGGCCTGGTGTCCGGCATGGCTGAAGCCTCGGCTTGCGGCGGGATGCCGCCCCCGGGGAGACAGTTCCCGGGAGCGCTGCCGCGTCATGCCAAAATCCCGGCGCCGGAACAAGCGGCGCGCGCCGCGCCGCTTAAGAGGCGCGGGAGTGCCCCTCCTCACATCTTCTTGCCGTCCTTGCCGAACTGCTTGAGATAGGCGGTGAGGTCGGCGATTTCCTTCTCGTTCTTGATGCCGGCGAAGACCATCTTGGTGCCGGGGATCTTGGCGCGCGGATCCTTGATGTACTCGGCGAAGGTGGCCTCGTCCCAGGTGATGCCCGAGTTCTTGTTGGCGTTGGAATAGCTGTAGCCCTCGATCGAGCCCGAATGACGGCCGAAGAGGCCGTTCAGGACCGGCCCGACGCCGTTCTTGGCCGTCTCGCCGAGCTGATGGCAGGCGCGGCACTTGTTCCAGGAGCGCTCGCCGGCCGCGACATCCTGGGCTTGGGCCGAATGCCCGAACATGACGGCGGTGGTCAGGAGCGTGGCGCAGGCGATGGCTTTCATCATATTTCCTTCGTCGTCGTAGCTCGGCCGTGCGAATGCGCGGCCAGTCTGAAATGAGAATGCTTCTAACCGGAGATTTGGCCAACCGTGTGAACGATCATGTGAACATGTCGGCGGTGATGCCGGCGTACCAACCGATATTCTCGGCCTGGGTCTGCTTGCGGACCTCGTCGCTCTCACCCGGCTGCGAGATGAAGGTTTCGGTCGCGGCGATCTTGCCGTCCTTGGGCTCGTAGCGCCCGCCGACCTTGATCGCGTCGTCGGTGTCGACCAGGCTCCAGCAGGTGTTGACATAGCGCGCCGGGAAGGTGCGGGCGTCGGTCAATTCGCCGCGTATGACCATTGCCGCGACCTTGGCGTGGCTATTGGCCGAGAAGGCCGATTTCGGCATCTCGCCGGCGATGCATGCGTCGCCGAGCACGAAGATGTTGGGGTCAGTGGCCGACTTCATGGTGGCGGGATCGATGGCGCAATAGCCGCCGGCCGGTGCGAGCCCGGCCTCGCGTGCGATGGCGCCCGCCATCTGGGCCGGGATGACGTTGACAAAGGCGCAGTTCCTGTAGGTCTCGAAGCCGGTGACGACCGAATTGGTCTTGGGGTCGACCGACTTGATGCCGTCATGCACCTTCGGCCCGAGCCACTCGATCATCGTGCCATAGCGCTTCTCCCAGTCGGGCTGGAACAGGCCCTGTTTCGAGAAGCTGTCCTTCGGGTCGAGGATGACGATCTTCGCCTGTTTCTTGCCGGCCTTCATCAGCGCATGCGCGAACATCGAGGCGCGCTCATAGGGGCCGGGCGGGCAGCGATAGGGGTTCGGCGGGGCGACCATCACGATCAGGCCGCCATCGGGGACCTGATCGAGCCGCTCCTTGATCAGCTGCGTCTGCCGGCCCGGCTTCCAGCCATGCGGCATCGCCTCCTCGACATCCTTCGACCAGCCCGGCACGGAATCGTATTTGAGGTCGATGCCCGGCGAGAGCACGAGCCGGTCATAGGGCAGGCGCTCGCCGGTGGAGAGCACGACCTCCTTCTTGTCGCGGTCGATCGCGGTGGCGCGGGCGCGGGCGAGCGTGATGCCGTGGTTCTTCACCAGCGCGTCATAGCCATGGACGATCTCGTCATAGCTCTTGAAGCCGCCGACATAGAGGTTCGAGTGGAAGCAGGTCTGGTAGCGCTCGTTCTCCTCGACCAGCGTCACCGCGATCGCGCCGTTCGAATCCTTGGCGATGTAGCGGGCGGCCGTCGCGCCGCCTGCGCCACCCCCGACGACGACGACGCGCGGCTTGGCCTGGCCGAGGACGGCAGGGGCACCGAGGGTGGCGGCCCCGGCCAGCGTCAGACCGGATAGAACCAGTGAACGGCGATCGATCAGCATGTCTCTCCCCCTTGTTGTCGTTGAACCCGGCACGGATGATGTCGGTGGCCTCGGGGCCTACCCGACCTTGATGTAGCCAAAGCCCTTGGCCTGCAGTGCCGCGACGGCGGCGACGCCCGATGGCACGAAGCTGATGAACTCGGCGCTGCGCGCTTTGGCCTTGTCGATCTTCAGGCGGGTGAAGGTGATTTCGCAGAGATGGATCTTGAGGCCGTTCTTGGCGACATCCTCGACCCTCTCGTGGAGCTTCGGATCCATCGCCTCGCCCTGCCAGCTCGTGCCTGTGAGGCTGTCCAGGAAGAACTTGACGCCCGGCCCGTGCGCGACGACGGCGAGCTGCAGCGCGAACGGATCGGCGCCATAGGCCGAATAATGGTTCGAGATGTTGGTCAGCATCTGCGTGAAACGCTGCGGATCGCCGAAATCGCAATGATAGAGGCAAGCGACATCGGCTTCCTTCTGCAGGTCCGCGAGCTTGAGCTCGCGCGACCCGGCGGGCGCCGGCGTCGAGGCGGCAGCGGCAAGGCCGGCGGCCGCCGTCAGGAGCATGGCGCGACGGGTGGTCTCGTCAGATGGCTGCGGCATCAAGGCCTCCCTGCGTTCCTCGCGCCTTCCAGGTCTATGGGCTTGGTCGCAGGCTGCCGAAATAGGCAGCGAGCGCCTCGATCTCGTTTTGCGTCAAGCGTCCGGCGATGGCGCGCATCACCTGGCTCTCGCGCTGCTGGTCCTTGTAGGCGCCCATCAGCGCGACGAACTGGTCCGGCGCCACGCCGACGATGGCCGGGATCCCGCCAGCCTCGCGGCCGCTGAGCTGATGGCAGGACGTGCATTCCGACGCGAGGTGCTCGCCCAGCGCCCTGTCGCCGACCGCGCCGGCAGGCGTCGAGGCGAGCGTCGCCGCGACCGCCGCGAAGCTGAACCAGCCAGGCGCAGCGCGGGGAGACCCCATCAATCCACCTTCGGCGCCGTCTTGGAGTCGGGCGTCACGTCGAGCACGGTCGCGCGTCCCGTGATCTTCACCTCGCTCTTGCAGTTCTTCATGCAGGGCTCCTTGCCCCAGAAGGCCTTTTCCGTGGATTCGCGGTCGTCGTCGTAGAAGGCCGCGGCGTTCGGCAGTTTGACGCTGGAGAAATTCTTATCAGAAAGCTCGAATTCCTCGTCCTTCACGATGTCGTTAAGGTAGAGCAAATAGGCCGTGAGCGCGTAGGCGTTGTCCGGCGACAGGGACTGGGCGTTGCCATAGGGCATGGCCCGGCGGATGTAGTCGTAGACCGTCGAGAGATCGGGCCAGAACGAGCCGATCGTCTTCTCCGGCCGGTCGGCGGTCAGGCTGCCCTGGCCGCCCGCCAGCACCGGCCAGCGGCCATTGCCCTGCCCGAACTCGCCATGGCAGCTCGCGCATTGCGCCTGGAAGATCTCGTCGCCCTGTTTCACCGTGCCCTTTCCGGGTGGCAGGCCCATGCCGTCGGGCCGCACGTCGATGTCCCAGGCCTTGATCTCCTCGGGCAGGGCCTGGCGGCCGAGGCCGAGCTTGGCGTGGGCGGCCGCCTGCTGCTGCGGCTTGGCCGGCGCCTGCTTCTGGGGCTGCGCGATCAGCGGCCCGGCACAGACGATGGCGAGCGCGGCGAGACCGGCGAGGAGAAAGGGCCTAGGCGATTTCGACATTCTCGGTCTCCCCGTTCGCACGGACATGCCAGGTCTGAATGCCGTTATTGTGGTAGATGGAATTGACGCCGCGCACCTTGCGCAGCTCGCCCTTGGTCGGCTGGACATAGCCGGTCGAATCCATGGCGCGGGACTGGATCAGCAACTCCTGGCCGCCCCAGTCGAAATCGACATAGAAGCGGGTCAGCGACTTATCGAGGACCGGACCGTCGATGCGGGCGCTCTGCCAGTTCTTGCCGCCGTCGAGCGTGACGTCGACGCGCTTGATCGTGCCGCGGCCCGACCAGGCGAGGCCGGAGAGGACGTTGCGGCCCTTGTGCTTCAGCGGCGCCTGCGGCGAGGGGTTCGTCACCACCGACTTGGCGTCCATGATGAAGGTGAAGCGCCGCGAGCGGCCGTCGGCCAGGAGATCGGTGTATTTCGAGGTCTCCTCGCGCGCCATCCAGGGCTGGTCGCCGACCTCGATGCGCCGCAGCCACTTGACCCAGAGATTGCCTTCCCAACCCGGAATGACGGCGCGCAGCGGATAACCCTGCTCGGGGCGCAAAGCCTCGCCGTTCATGGCGAAGGCGATCAGCACATCGGAGAGCGCCTTCTCCAGCGGCAGCGAGCGGTTCATGCCGGAGGAATCGGCGCCCTCCAGCATCAGCCATTTGGCATTGGGCTTGAGCCCGGCCTCCTCGAGCAGCGCCTTCAGCGGCACGCCCGTATACATGACGTTATGGACCATGCCGTGGGTGAACTGGCAGCCGTTGAGCTGCGCGCCGCGCCACTCCATGCCGGAATTCGCGGCGCATTCGAGGAAATAGACGCGGTTCTGCCGCGGCATCCGCCTGATGTCTTCCATGGTGAAGACGAGCGGCTTGTCGACGAGGCCGTGGATCATCAGCCGGTGCTGGGCCGGCTCGATATCGGCGATGCCGCCATGGTGGCGCTCGAAGCAGAGGCCGGACGGGGTGATGATGCCGTCGAGCTCGTGCAGCGGCGTGAAATTGACCGAGGATTCGGGCGAGGCGGTCAGCCAGGAGACGTCGCGGCGCATGACATGCTTCTCGTGGCGCGACGGCGTGCCATAGGGGCGCTTATCGACGCCTTCGCCGAGATAGCGGTTCCAGTCCTGAACCTCGGTGATCAGCGGGTCGGGCGCTTCCGCGCGGGCACCAGTGGCCGAGGCGGCCAGCCCCGCGCCAGCCATTCCAGCCGCGCCGAGGAAGCGGCGGCGGCTCAGCGCATCGCGAGTTGAGTGTGAGCTCATATTTCCGTGCCCTCTTGGCGGTCAGGCTCTTGCATGAGGAAACGCACCGTCACCCCGGCCGCAGCGCAGCGGAGCGCCGGGATCCATCGTTGAGCGCGACGCCCTTCGATGGATCCCGGGTCGAAGCTGCGCTTCGCCCGGGATGACGCGCGTTCTAATCTCAAGCGCATCGGGTGCAGGCTCGGCAGAAGCGAACTCATGCCCCGCTCACCTTGACGGCGTCGTTCGGCTTGATCGCGATGGTCTTGGTTCGCGCGACATGGTCGCGGACCACGTCCCAGATCGGCGGGCCTTGCGTGCCCTCGTTGACGCTGGCCCAGCCGGCGACGACGTATTTGCGGGAGGCGTCGATCGGCTTGCCGGACTTCAGATGCGTCAGCCCGGAGATGCGGCTGCCCACCGGCTTGCCGATATCGATGGCGTAGCCCATGCCGCCGATGCGAACCATATCGCCGCCGCCCTGGAAATAGGGGTCGGGGTGGAAGATGTTGTCGGCGACGTCCTCGAGGATGTCCTTGAGCTGGGCGCCGGTCATCTCGTTGCGGTAGCAGTTGGGATAGGTGATCGCGGTCGCATTGGTGATCGCCTCCCAGGTGATCGGCTCGCCCGGCAGCAATGTCCCGCCCCAGCGGAAGCCCGGGGACAGCGCGATCTCCGCGTCGCGCTGCTCGAGCATCGCCTCGCAGATCAGGTCGTCGAAGGTGCCGTTGAAATTGCCGCGCCGGTAGAGCAGCGACTCGGTCCGACCGATCTCGCGGGCGAGATCGGCAGCGAAGGGCTCGCGCAGCTTCTTGACCAGTGCCGCCATCTCGGCGTCGGGCGCGATCGCGTCGGAGAAGACCGGCATCAGCTTGAAGCGGATGTCGGAGACCTTGCCGTCCTTCACTTCGATATCGAGCCGCGACAGGAACTTGCCGTGCGAGCCCGAGGCGACGAGCGCCGTCTCGCCGACGCGGACGATGCCTGGCATGGCGTCATGGGTATGGGCGGTCAGGATGACGTCCAGCCCCTTGACCCGCGAGGCGAGCTTCTTGTCGACGTCGAAGCCGTCATGCGAGAGCAGGACGACGATGGCGGCGCCCTCGGCACGGGCCTCCTCGACCTGCTTCTGGATCTCCTCCTCGCGGATGCCGAATTCCCAGTCCGGGAACATCCAGCGCGGATTGGCGACGGCCGTGCGCGGCAAGGCCTGGCCGATCACCGCGACCTTGACGCCGCCCTTCTCGAAGGTCTTGCGGGCTGCGAAGACCGGCTCGTTCCACTCCTTGTCGCGGATGTTCTGCGCCAGGAAGGCGAAGGAGGCGGCCTCGACGATTTCCTTGACGCGCTCGGCGCCGAGCGTGAACTCCCAATGGCCGACCATCGCGTCGGTCTTCAGCGCCGACATGACGTCGACCATGTCCTGGCCCTTGGTCTGGAGCGCGCTCCAGCTGCCCTGCCAGGTGTCGCCGCCGTCGAGCAGCAGCACCTTGTCGTCGCCGCGCTCGGCCCGCACCGCCTTGACCAGGGTCGCGATGCGGTCGAGCCCGCCCATCCTGCCGTATTGCCGGGCGAGCGTCGTGAAATCGTCGGAGGTCAGGGCGAAGGCGTCGGCCGAGCCGGTCGCGATCTTGAAATGGCTGCGGAACTCGGCGTCGGTCAGGTGCGGCGGCTGACCCCTGGCCTCGCCGACGCCGAGATTGACCGAGGGTTCGCGGAAATGCAGCGGCACGAGCTGGGCGTGGATATCGGTGAGGTAGAGCAGCGTCACCGTGCCGAGCGGGTCGAAGCGCAGGATGTCGGCCTGGCTCAGCCGCTGCTGCGCGGCCGCACGCCCGAGCGGGCCGAAGCCGGAGGCCGCCGCCAGCGCCGCCGCCGCCGAGGTCGCCTGCAGAAAGTCACGCCGTGAGATCATGATCCATCCCTGGGCGGCACGCAGCCGCCCCTGCACGGGGCCGGGACCCCGCCTGATTGCTTCGAGTGCGTGTCGCCGGCCGGTGCGCGGCCAGCGCTGTTCAGCCGACCGTCAGCTTGTTCTTCGCGGTGTATTCGGAGCCGTCGTCATCCTTCCAGGTGAAGGTGAACTCGCCCGATTCCGTCGCCTTGAAGAAGAAGGACTGGTAGGGGTTGGCGGAGATGGCCGGGTGCCAGTCGGCCGAGAAGACCGGCTTGCCGTTGAAGCTCGCGCTGAACCTGTTGAGGATCTTGCGCGGGATGGTCTCGCCTTTGGAATCCTTGCGCTGGCCGGATTCCATCTCGTGCGAGATCAGCGTCTTGATCTCGATCATCTCGCCGGCGGCGGCCTTGGCCGGAACGCGGACCCGCGGGGTCGGTTTGGTGCTCATGGGTGTGTCCTCACCTTGATCTTGTCGTCGCGATTCGAGCGCGACCGTGTCAGCCGCCGCAGCCGCCAATGGTGACCTTCACATTGGCCTTGGCCATGTGCAGCGCGCCGTTCGACATCTCGGCGACGCAGACGATGTTCTGGGTCTGGGCGAGGCGCATGCGGGTGGCGGCCGAAGCCTTGCCGCAGGCCGGGGTGAAGCCGTAGCTGACGATGCCCGGCAGCGGGTTGCCGTCGGCATAGACATGCACGGCCTTGACGTAATCGGCGTCCGTCATCGGGCTCTCGACCTCGATATTGATCGGGACGACGAGGCCGTTCTCGGCGATCTCGGGGACGTCGAGCTTGATCTTGCCCTCGGCGAAGGGCTTGTCGCCATAGAGTTTCTTCAGCTCGGCCGCGACGGATTTCTCGTCCGCGAGCGCGAGTTTGGCGCTGAGCAGGCTCGCCATGGCGGCGAAGGCGCCGGCCTTCAGGGCGCTACGCCGCGACAGCCCCACATGCTGAAAATCCATTCCGGCATCCTCCCTGGAATTATTCTGGTTTGCTCTTGACGACGCGACCGTCCGTCGCACATCATTTCGACATATCGTGATATTGTTTTTTGTGAATGTAAAGGCTTTCCAAACGAGGAAGCCGGAACCGAAGGTCGCACGAAGCGACCCGTTGGGGAAACGAAAGGGCAGGGCATGAAGTTCTCTGTGATCGGCGCGGCGGTGCTCGCCGCGGCCATGACGCTCGCGGCCGGGCATCTCACCGCGCAATCACCGCCGCAGGACGACAGCGAGAAGGAGATCGAGCGCTATCGCCAGATGCTCTCGGACCCGTTCTCGAACCCGGGCTATCTCGCTGTCGACCGCGGCGAGCAGCTCTGGGGCGAGGTGCGCGGCACGAAGAACGTCTCGCTGGAACGCTGCGATCTCGGCGAGGGGCCGGGCAAGCTCGAAGGCGCCTATGCCAGGCTGCCACGCTATTTCGCCGATGCCGACAAGGTCATGGACCTGGAGCAGCGCCTGCTCTGGTGCATGGACAAGGTCCAGGGGCTCGACACCAAGGACGTGCTGACGCGGCGCTTCTCGGGGCCGGGGCGCGCCTCGGACCTCGAGGACCTGACCGCCTTCGTCGCCAACAAGTCGAACGGCATGAAGCTCGAGCCGCAGCTCAAGCACGCCAAGGAACTCGAGATGGCGGCGGTCGGCGAGGAGCTGTTCTTCCGCCGCGGCGGCGTGATGGATTTCTCCTGCGCCACCTGCCACGCGGAGGAAGGCAAGCGCATCCGGCTGCAGGGCCTGCCGAACCTCTCGGTCAAGGGCGAGACGGCGCAAGCGACGATGGCCTCCTGGCCGACCTACCGGGTCTCGCAGAGCGCGCTTCGGACGATGCAGCACCGGCTCTGGGACTGCTATCGCCAGCAGCGCTGGCCGGTGCCGGATTTCGGCTCCGACAGCCTGACCGCGCTGACCCTTTTCCTGAACAAGCAGGCGGCGGGCGGCGAGCTCAACGTGCCTTCGATCAAGCGCTGAGAGGACGGAACCGATGATCAAGTCAGCTTTCGCCTCCCTCCTCCTCGCCTCGGTCGCGCTTTGCGCGCCGGCCCTCGCGCAGGACAAGCCCGCCAAGCCGAGCCAGGCCACGATCGAGGCCTATGTCAAATCGACCTTCGGCAAGGCCTCGCCGGAATGGCAGGCCCGCATCACGCCGGACGAATCGCTGGCGATGTGCAACCTGCATCGCAACCAGGTCTCGTCCGCCGATGCCGACGCCATCCTCAAGCGCGAGCTCGCCCGCGTCAGCTATCCGGCGGACGGCAAGTTCCTGGGCAACTGGAAAGAGGGCTTCAAGGTCGCCAATAACGGCCGCGGCGGGCAGTTCTCCGATCCGCCGGGGACCGTCTCGGGCGGCAACTGCTTCGCCTGCCACCAGCTCGACCCGAAGGAGGTCAGCTACGGCACGCTCGGGCCGAGCCTGGCGGCCTATGGCAAGGATCGCAAATACGACGCCGAGAGCATCAAGGAAGCCTATACCAAGATCTACAACTCGATGGCCGTGGTGCCCTGCTCGAACATGCCGCGCTTCGGCGTCAACAAGGTGCTCAACGAGCAGCAGATCAAGGATGTGATGGCCTATCTGTTCGATCCGGAATCACCGGTGAACAAGTAGGGCGCTTCGACGCTGCACCGGCGTGACCACCGCCAGCGCCGTCATCCCGAGCGACCGCAGGGAGACCCGGGATCCATCGTAAAGCTCAGCGTCCTACGATGGATCCCGGCGCTCCGCTGCGCTGCGGCCGGGATGATGGCGCGGTATGGAGACTGTCGTCGATAGCGGGCGAGGTTGCCCTCACGCACCCTGCTTCTTCAGCCAGTCCGGGAAGGGCGTGGCCTCGTAGCCCTTCTCGCGCACATAGCGGAACATGGCGAGGAACTCGCGTGGCTCGAGCAGGCCGGGCATGCGGGCGACCTCGCGTCCTTGAGGCTTGCGCTGCGCCAGTCCCTCGGTGCTTTCCGGCATGAACTGGATCGTCGGCGTGAAGCGCACGCCATAGGCTTCGCCGAGTGCCTTCTCGCCGAGCTTATGCCCGTCGAAATCGGTGACCTCGCGCGCGCCGATATGGTTGAGATGCAGCACCTCGAAATTCGCCTTGACGTAGCCCTCGATTGCCGGATCGGCGAGATGGACCTCATGCATGCGGCGGCAGGCCGGGCAGCCCTTCAGCCCCCACATCACAGCCAGGCGCTTGCCATTGCGCGTCGCGGTCTCGACATCCTCGGCGAGGTCGAGGAAGCTCTCGAGATACCAGTCGAGCTGATAGAGCCCGTCTTCGCCCAGCTTCGCGGCGGCGAGCGCTTGCGTCGCGAAGGGAGCGGCGAGGGCGGAGCCGATGAATGCGCGCCGGTCGAGCATGGGTCTCTCCGTTCAGCCGATCGTGCCGAGAGCCGGCACAGTCTGCAGCAGCCAGCCGGCCAGCGCCGGCATCATGCCCGTGATGAACAGCAGGCCGGTGACGACGAGGCCTGCGCCCATCGCCTTCTCGATGACGCCCATGTGCCGGCGAAACCGGGAAAGCCAGGTCAGGAAGGGGCCGGCGAAGACCGCCGCCAGCAGGAAGGGCAGGCCGATGCCGAGCGCATAGGACGCGAGCAGCAGCGCGCCACGCGAGGCGGTGCCCTCTGCGCCGGCGACCATCAGAACCGTCGCCAGAACCGGGCCGACGCAGGGGGTCCAGCCGAAGGCGAAGGCGAGGCCGACCAGATAGGCGCCGAGCAAGCCGGCGGGCCGGCCGGTGGTCTGGAAGCGAGCCTCCCGGTAGAGGAAGGGGATGCGCAGCCAGCCGAGGAAATGCAGGCCCATGACCAGGATGATCGCGCCCGCGACGATCGCGAGCTTGTCGAAATGCGCCGTGACCCAGGCGCCGATGGTCGAGGCCGTGGCGCCGAGCGCGACGAAGACCGTGGCGAAGCCGAGCACGAAGACGGCTGCCATGGCGACGATGCGACGGCTCTGCGCCGTGCTCAAACGGCCGTCGGAGCCGGAGAGCTCGCCGATTCCGACGCCGGCCAGGAAGCAGAGATAGGGCGGCACCAAAGGCAGCACGCAGGGGCTCAGGAAGGAGAGCAGCCCGGCTGCGAAGGCCCCTGCGATCGAGATGTCGAACAAGGCTCGGCCCGCCAATTGTTTAAACATATGAATACGACTATGTTTGGCGCGTGAAAGCAATCGCGAAATGGTCGAGCCACCATGCCGGGCTCGCAGTGCTGGCGGTCCTCGCTCTGGCGAGCCTGCCGCTGCGCGCGGCCGAACTGGTGATGTTCGAGCGCGAGGGCTGCATCTGGTGCGCCCGCTGGGACCGGGAGGTCGCGCCTGTCTATGCCAAGACGCCGGAGGGCAAGGCAGCGCCGTTGCGGCGCGTCGATCTCGGTACCACCCGCGCTGATGAGCCTGGGCTCGCTGCGCCCGTTCGCTATACTCCGACCTTCGTCCTGATCGACGGGGGGCGCGAGATCGGCCGGATCACCGGCTATATCGACGAGGATGCATTCTGGGGTTTGCTCGGCAAGATGCTTGCTGGCATGGACAGCCCCGTCCATCGAACAAGCGGCCAGCCCGCGACAATGGAATGATCATGAGCGCGATTGTCTCCAAGGCCCTCGAGGCCGAACTGCGCGACGGCGCCGAATTCTCGGCCGAGCTCGACCAGCTGATGCGCAAGGCTCGCAAGGCCAGCGATTTCCTGAAAGCCCTCTCGCATGAGAACCGGCTGCTGCTGCTCTGCCTCCTGGCCGAGCGCGAACGCACCGTCACTGAGCTCGAGAACATCCTCTCGCTGCGCCAGCCCATGGTGTCGCAGCAGCTGGCGCGGCTCAGGCTCGACCAGCTCGTCACGACGCGGCGCGACGGCAAGGCGATCTATTACAGCCTCGCCAATGACGATGTGCGCCAGGTCATTTCGGTGATCTATGACATTTTCTGCCGCCCTTCCGAGAGCGCGGGCCGCGAGCGTGATTGAGCCGCCCGGCCGCGGTGGCGTCTGATGACGATGGAGCCGCTGCCGGCCTGGACCGTCACGCTGATCGGCGTCTTCATCGGCGCCGCTTGCGGCTTCACCGCCCGGCGCGCGCGTCTTTGCTCTTTCGGTGCGATCGAGGATGCCTGGATGGGCGGCGACACCCGTCGGCTGCGCATTTTCGGTCTGGCGCTCGCGGTGGCGCTGGTCGGGACGCAGATCCTGGTCGTGCTCGGCTGGCTTTCGCCACAGCTCTCGACCTATGTGCCGGCGGCGCTGCCCTGGCTCTCGATCGCGCTCGGCAGCACGATCTTCGGTGTCGGCATGGCGCTGGTCGGCACCTGCGGCTTCGGCTGCCTGGTCCGACTCGGCAGCGGCGACCTGCGCAGCCTGATCGTGATGATGGTGTTCGGCGCCGTCGCCTACGCGACGCTGCGCGGCATGCTCGCCTCCTTCCGCATCGACGTGCTGGAAGCGCAGGCCCTGCCGATGCCCGGAGGCGTGCAGGGCGATCTGCCTTCGCTGATCGCCTGGTTCGGGTTCGGCGATTGGCGTCTCGCCATCGTGCTCGTCGCGGCGGTCATCCTGGTGCTGGCGGTGCTGGCCGACCGGCGGCTGCGGCGCTCGCCGAGGCTGCTCGCCGCCGGGCTGACGCTGGGGCTCGGGGTCGTCGCCGGCTGGTGGGCGACCGGTGTCGCGATCGACGAGTTCAGCATGATCCCGCGGCCGCAAAGCCTGACCTTCGTTTCGCCGATCGGGCGTGCGCTCTATGCCGTGCTGACGAGCCCGATCGGCTTCCTCGATTTCGGCGTCGGCACGATCTTCGGCGTGACGCTCGGGGCCTTCGCCTCGGCGCTCTATGACCGCGAATTCCGCTGGGAGGCTTTCGACGACCACCATGAGATGCGCCGGCACCTGACGGGCGGCGCGCTGATGGGTTTTGGCGGCATTCTCGCCGGCGGCTGCACGATCGGGCAGGGCGTCACCGCAGGCTCGCTGATGGCATTGTCCTGGCCGCTCGCGATCGCCGGCATGATGCTCGGCGCGCGGATCGGCATCGCCTTCCTCGTCGAAGGATCGCTGCGCGAGATGCTGATCGAGCGCCTCGGGCGCGGCCGCGCCGGAGGCTGATCTCCCGTCGATTCAGGCGCCCGCTGGCACGAAACGGAAGGCGTTGCTCGTGCGTTCGACGGTGCCGACGCCACCTTTCGGCAAATGATAGCCGATGACCCGGAGCTTCTCGTCCGCGGCGCGGCCGAGCACCGTTCTGCGGCTCTGTACCGCGAGATCGGCGTCATGGTCGGATGCGGGGCGCCATTCGGGATGGGCGAAGGACGCGACGGGATGAGTCGCAGCATCGCCGAGGACGAGCAGCCTGTCGCTGCCTTGCCTGATTTCGAAGGAGACATGTCCCGGGGTATGACCGGGCGTGGCGACGGCCGCGATCCCCGGCAGGATCTCCTCGCCCGCGGCGAAGGTCTTCAATCCGTCCTGGATGCCTTTCAGCATGCGCTGGGCCCCGGCGGCGAAGGCATGCCGGTCCTCGGGGAGGCGCTCATAGACCTTCGCGTCGGTCCAGAAGGCGACCTCGTCCTTGGCGGCGAGCCAGGCCGCGTTGGGGAAGGCTGGACTGTCGAATTCGTCGAGCGCTCCCCAGAGATGGTCCGGGTGCAGATGCGTGAACAGGACATGGGTCACGCTGTCGGGCGCGATGCCGGCGGCTTCCAGGCTCGCCGCCAGCTTGCCGCTGCCGGCCAGGAAATTCGCGCCGGCGCCGCAATCAAACAGGACCGTCTCATCGCCCCGCTTCAGGCAGGTGACGTTGAGAACCGTCTCGGAGGGGCCCTTGCTACCGGTCAACGCCTCGATCTGCGGCAGCGGCGTGTCGCGCGCGAGCATCGAGAGCGGTAGCTGGAAGCCGCCATCGCTGAGGACCAGGACTTCCGCATCGCCGAGTTTTGAGCGCGCCATCACCTGCGCGCGCGCCGGACCGCAAAAAGACGAGGCCAGCGCGCCCACGGCGCCAAGCGTGAAGATGCGGCGGTCCATCCTTGAAACCCTCACATATTCCTATGAATGAATGTGATCGTAGCAGAGGCCGGGGCCGCTTGTCTCGCCATTTGCGCAGTCAGGCCAAGAGCATGGAGATTCAGGCGAAATGCCGGTGTAATTGACATCCGAAACGTTTCGGAATAGCCGATTAGGCGCGGATAAGGACAAGCTTCATGTCCCTGGCCAAGCTGGCAAAGACCCTCGATCTCTCCGTGACCACCGTGTCGCGGGCGCTGGGCGGTTTCTCGGACGTGGCCGAGCCGACGCGCCGGCGCGTGCTCGCCGAGGCCGAACGGATCGGCTACCGGCCGAACTCCTCGGCGCGGCGCCTGCGCAGCGGCTTGAGCGATGCGATCGGCATCGTGCTGCCGACGGGGCCGGGCCAGCTCGACGATCCCTTCTTCCTCAAGATGATCGGCGCGCTCGGTCCGCGGCTGGCGCAGGCCGGACTCGACCTGATCGTCTGCTGCGCGCGGGCCGGCGCCGAGGAACTGGCGCTTTACCGACAGCTCGTCGCCAACCGGCGCGTCGACGGGCTGATCGTCGCCCGTACGCGCCGCCAGGACGAGCGCATCGGCTTCCTGATCGACCATGGCCTGCCCTTCGTCGTGCATGGCCGCACCGAGGAGAGCCGCCCGCATGCCTATGTCGATGTCGACGGTGCGGCGGCTTTTCGCGAGGCGACCGAACGGCTGATCGGGTTCGGCCATGAGCGCATCGCCTTCATCAACGCGCCGGCGCGCTACAATTTCGCGGCCCATCGCGAGGCCGGCTGGCGCGACGCCATGCGCGATGCCGGGCTCGCGAACGATACGGCATTGGAAGGCGAGGCGAGCGAGGAGAACGGCTTTCGGCTGATGCAGCCGCTGCTGCAGCGACCCGCGCGGCCGACGGCGGTGCTCTGCGCCACGGACAGGCTCGCGGTCGGTGCCCTGCATGCGCTCGCCCATGCCGGGCTCAGGGCCGGCAGCGACGTCTCGGTGATCGGCTATGACAACCTGCCGGTCGCGACCTATGTCGCGCCGCCCTTGACGACCTTCGACCCCGGGGTCGATGCCGCCGTCGCCCGGATGGTCGAGATGATGCTGGCGCAGCTTGGCGGCGCTGCGCCCGACGACATGGCGGAAGTTCGTCGCGCGGCGCTGGTGGCGCGCGCCTCGGACGGGCCCGCACCGGAATCCGATGTCCAGAACGGCCAGAGCAAGAGCCGGCGCAAACGGGAGGTTAGCGATGAGAAGGATATCCGCTCTTAAGGCAGGCGCGCTCGCGGTCCTGGGGTTCGCGCTGGGCCTCGCTGCGCCGGCGCGGGCCGAGGTCGTGTTCCTGTCGACCCAGCTCCGCCCGATCGAATCGGCGCAGAAGATGCGCAGCGAGATCCTGAAGGAGTTTCCCGGCGGGGCCGAGTTCGTGACGGAGCAGCCGCCGCAGCTCGGCGTGCATATCAGGGCCGAGCAGGAGGGCGGCAAGCACGTCACCAGCCTGATCGGGGCGCTCCATGGCGAGCTGCAGCCGCTGGTCGGCACCGGCTCGCTGCTGCCGCTCGACGATCTGGTGGCGACGCTGGGCGACCGGCAGATCAATCCGGGCATGCTCGAGGCCGGCAAGCTCGGCACCAAGAACCAGATGTTCATCCCCTGGATGCAGGCGACCTATATCATGGCCGCCAACAAGCAGGCCTTGCCCTTCCTGCCGGAAGGGGCCGACATCAACGCGCTGACCTATGACCAGCTCGCGCAATGGGGCGCCAATATCCAGGCCAAGACCGGCAAGCGCATGCTCGGCTTCCCGGCCGGGCCGACCGGGCTGATGCACCGCTTCTTCGAGGGCTATCTCTACCCGTCCTATACCGGCGGGGTGGTGACCACCTTCCGCTCGCCCGAGGCCGTGGCGATGTGGAGCAAGTTCCGCGAGCTCTGGAAGAGCGTCAATCCGAACTCGACCAATTACGGCTTCATGCAAGAGCCGCTGCTCTCGGGCGATGTCTGGGTCGCCTTCGACCATGTCGCGCGCCTGATCGACGCGCTCAGCCGCAAGCCCGACGAGTTCGTCGCCTTCCCGGCGCCCTCCGGTCCGAAAGGCCTCGGCTACATGCCGGTGGTCGCCGGGCTCGCCATCGCCAAGGGCGCGCCGCAGGCGGAGGAGGCAAAGAAGCTGATCGCCTATCTGACGCGGCCCGACGTGCAGGTGAAGACGGCCAAGGCCGTCGCCTTCTTCCCGGTCGCCAAGGTCGAGCTGCCGGCCGATCTCGATCCCGGCCTGAAGCTCGAGCTCGACGCGGTGCAGAAGATGACGAGCGCCAAGAACGCGCTGGTCAGCCTGCTGCCGGTCGGTCTCGACCAGCGCGGCGGCGAGTTCGACAAGGTCTATGTCGACACCTTCCAGCGCATCGTGCTGCGCGGCGAGGATCCCAAGGCCGCGCTCGACCGGCAGGTCGAGGCGCTGAAGCGCATCATCGCCGAGACCAAGGCGCCGTGCTGGCTTCCCGACAAGCCCAGCGAAGGTCCGTGCCCGATCAACTGAGCTCCGGGTCGAACGTCGATGCGCCGTTCCAACGCGCTGCCCTATCTGCTGATCGCGCCCTCGGTGATCTTCCTCACCGGTCTGTTCCTGATCCCGCTGGGGCAGACCGCGATGCTCGCCTTCCAGCAGAACGGCGCCTGGACGCTCGGCAATTTCGGGCGCATGGCCGACGATCTCAACTTCCCGGACGCGGTCAGGAACACCTTCATGGTGGTGCTGATCGCGGTGCCGCTGCAGGTCGCGCTGGCGCTCGGCATGACGATGATGCTGCGCAAGGTCCGGCGCGGCCGCGACATCCTGGTCTGGATCTGGTCGATCCCGCTCGGGATTTCCGATCTCGCGGCCGGCCTGGTCTGGCTCGCGATCCTGACCGACCAGGGCTGGTTCAACACCATCCTGTTCAAGCTCGGCCTGATTGCGAGCCCGCAGGCCTGGCTGACCTACGAGACCCCGCTCGCGCTGCTCTTCGCCATTGTCGTCGCCGAGATCTGGCGCGCGACGGCGATCGTCTTCGTCATCCTGCTCGCCGGCGTGCAATTGCTGCCGAAGGAATATGAGGAGGCGGCGGAGGTCTTCGGCGCGACGCCCTGGCAGCGCTTCGTTCGCGTCACGCTGCCGCTGCTGCGGCCGAGCCTGCAGACCGCGCTGATCCTGCGCACCGTGCTCGCCTTCGAGATGTTCGCGATGGCGCTGGCGCTCGGCGGACGGAATTTCCCGGTCCTGGTAAGCGAAGCCTTCAACTGGCAGTATTTCAGCCAAGATTACGGGGTGGCGGCCGCCTATGCCGTGCTCGTCATGGCGATCTCGATCGCGGCGACCATCGTCTATCTCGTCGCGCTCAACGTCCCGGCGGAGCAGCGCGGATGAGCCCTCGCACCTCCCGCCTCGACCGTTGGCTGTTCCTCTCCGGACTGGCCGTTCTCTGTGCCTGGACGCTGGTGCCGATCTATCTGCTGGCGCTCGGCGCGCTGGGCGGGCGCGACGTCGTCTCGCAATGGCCCAAGCCGATCCTGCCCTTCGACGTCTCGCTGGAGACGCTGCGGACCTTCCTCGCCATCGACGGCGTCTGGCGGGCGACCTGGACGAGCATCAAGGCGGCGGCGATGTGCATGGCGATGGCGCTGCTGATGGGCATTCCGGCCGGCTATGCGCTCGCCCGCTTCCGCTTCCGGGGTTCGGGCGCCTATCGCATCATGATCCTGATGACGCGGGCTTTTCCGGTCGCGATCCTGGCCCTGCCGCTCGCGGTCACCTTCATCCGGCTCGGCGTCTATGACACGCCCTTCGGCGTCGCGCTCGTCCATGCCGTACTGGCGACGCCCTTCGCGGTCCTGGTCTGCGCCAGCCTGTTCCAGGCGATCCCGCCGGAACTGGAGGAAGCCGCCTGGGTTTTCGGTTGCTCGCGCTTCACCGGCTTCTTCAAAGTGGTGCTGCCGCTCGCCTTCCCGGGCATCGCGGCGGCCTCGATCTTCGCCTTCGTCCTGTCCTGGAACGAGGTCTTCGCGGCCTCCGTCCTGACGGTCCGGCAACGGACGCTGACGGCCTATCTGCTCTCGGTGCTGTCGGAATCGCCGCTGCATCTGCAATTCGCCGGCGGGCTGATCCTGATCGTGCCCTCCGTGCTCTTCATCTTCCTCGTCCGGCGTCGCCTGTTCGCGATGTGGGGCATCGGCAACCGCTAGGATCGCAATGGCGACGATCGAGATCGACGGCATCAGCAAGCGCTTCGGCGAGATGCAGGCGCTGGCCGAGGTGCGGCTCACCGTCGCCGACGGCGAGTTCCTGGCGCTGCTCGGCCCGTCCGGCTGCGGCAAGACCACGCTCCTGCGCATCATCGCCGGACTGGAGACCCAGAGCGCGGGACGGGTCCGCATCGGCGCGCGCGACGTCTCGGACCTGCCGCCGCGCAAGCGCGGGCTCGCCATGGTCTTCCAGAACTACGCGGTCTTTCCGCATCTCACCGTGTTCGAGAATGTCGCCTTCGGGCTGCGCATGGCGGGTGCGCCGAAGGAGCGCGTCACGGCGCAGGTCGAGCAGGCGGCCGGGCTGCTGCATATCGAGCCTTTGCTGAAGCGCTATCCGGCGCAGCTTTCGGGCGGCCAGCGCCAGCGCGTCGCCGTGGCGCGCGCGCTCGCGGTCGAGCCCGCCGTGCTCCTGATGGACGAGCCGCTCTCCAATCTCGACGCGCTGCTGCGGCTGGAGATGCGGGCCGAGCTCAAGGCCGTGCTGGAGGCGGCAGGCACGACCACGATCTATGTGACGCATGACCAGACCGAGGCGATGGGCCTGGCCGACCGCATCGCGGTGATGCAGGCCGGAGCCGTGGTCCAGGCCGGCACGCCGTCGGACATCTACGATCGGCCGAAGACCCGGTTCGTCGGAGGTTTCGTCGGCAGCCCCCCGATGAATTTCCTGCGCCTGCCGGTGGCGGACGGGAGCGTGACGATCGGAGGCCTGCGCCTCCCGGCTCCGCCCGGCGCGCCCTCCGACATCCTGCTCGGCCTGCGGGCCGAGGATCTGGCGCTGACGCAGGATGTCGCGGCCGGCTTGCCTTTCGACTTGCGGGTCGCGGAGCTGCTTGGTCCCCATGTCCTCCTGACCGGAACGGTCGCCGGCCAGCCCATGCGCGCGATGGTGCCGGCCGGGACGGCCGCCGCATTGCTGAAACCAGGGACGACGCTTCACTTGCAGCCCGACACGACGCGGCTGAGCTGGATGAACGGCGACGGCATCGCGCTGGAGGCGCACCTATGACGGCCCATCCAACGGAACGCGTGGCCAAGGCGCGCCGCATCCTCGCCCTCAACGACCGCGGCGGCTATACCGTGCCGACCGACCGGCTCTACCCGTTCCAGTGGAACTGGGATTCGGCCTTCGTCGCCATGGGCTGGGCGACCTTCGATGCGGCCCGCGCCTGGCGGGAGATCGAGCGGCTGCTGGAAGGGCAGTGGGAGGACGGGCTGATCCCGCAGATCGTCTTCCACGCTGCGTCCGACGATTATTTCCCGGGCCCCGACGTCTGGGGCACGCAGCATCAGCCGGCCACCTCGGGCATCACGCAGCCGCCCGTGCTGGCGACGGCGGTGCGTCATGTGCTGGGGCGGGCGGATGGCGCGGAGGCGCAGGCGCGCGCCGCCGCGATCTATCCCCGGCTTCTCGCCAATCATCGCTGGTGGGAGCAGGCCCGCGATCCGTTGCGGACCGGCCTCGTCACCACGCTCCATCCCTGGGAGACGGGCATGGACAACAGCCCGGCCTGGGATGCGGCGCTCGAGCGGGTGCCGACCGAGACCGCGACCCCGATCCGGCGCCGCGACACGGCCCATGTCGATGCGGCGTTCCGGCCGCGAGGTACCGAGTATCAGCGCTTTATCCATCTGGTCGATCTCTTCCGGGATGCCGGCTGGCGGCCGGAGCGGATGCTGGCGCTCTCGCCCTTCAAGGTGGCTGATATCGGCACCAACGCGATCTTGCTGCGGGCCGAGCGCGATCTCCTGGCGCTGGCGCAGCGTTTCGGCTCGCCTGCGGACGCAGCCGCCATCGCGGAGCGGATCGCGCGCAAGGAGCGCGCGATCGCCGGCCTGTGGCATGCGCCGAGCGCCTTCTACCTCTCGCTCGACCTGACGACGCAAGAGCCCATCGCGGTGCGGACCTCGGCCGGCTTCCTGCCGCTCTTCGCCGGACTTTCCGGCCATGATGCGGCGCTGGCGGCGCATCTCGCGCGCTGGCGCGGCCAGGGTCAGGCGCTGGTGCCCTCGACCGATCCGGAGCATCCCGCCTTCGAGCCGCTGCGCTATTGGCGCGGCCCGGTCTGGGTGGTCGTCAACTGGATGATCGCCGAGGGCTTCCGCCTCGCCGGCAACGCCGTGATGGCCGCCGTGATCGACGACGCCACACGCGATCTGATCGGCGATGCCGGCTGGAGCGAATATTTCGACCCCGTGACGCGGCGCGGCATCGGCGGCACCACCTTTTCCTGGACCGCCGCGATTGACCTGATGCTGTCGGGCAAGGACGCGACGCCATGACCCGGCCGACCACGGGCGCGATCGACTGCGACATCCATCCGGCCGTCCCGGGCCTTTCGGCGCTGCTGCCCTATCTCGACGAGCACTGGCGCGACGCCGCCAGCCAGCGGGGCGTGCATGATCTGGAATCGACCAGCTATCCGCTGCGCGCGCCGCTGACCTCGCGCCCGGACTGGCGCGTTCCGAACGGCAAGGCCGGCAGCGATATCGAGCAGGTCAGGCGGCAGGCGCTCGACGGGTTCGGCAGCCGCGCCGCGATCCTGAACTGCCTCTACGCCGTGCAGACCCTGTTCAGCGAGGATATGGGGGCGGCCTTCGCGCGCGCCGTCAACGACTGGCTCGCAAAGGAGTGGCTCGACCGCGATCCGCGCTTCCGCGCCTCGATCGTGGTTCCGATCCAGAGCCCTGAGCTGGCGGTGGCCGAGATCGAGCGCCGTGCCGCCGACCGGCGCTTCGTGCAGGTGCTGCTGCCCTGCCTGAGCGACACGCCGCTCGGGCGCCGCAGCCACTGGCCGATCTATGCCGCGGCGGAAAAGCACGGCCTGCCGATCGGCATCCATGCCGGCAGCACCTATCGCCATCCAGTGACGCCGGTGGGCTGGCCGTCCTATCTCACCGAGGACTATGTCAACCAGGCGCAGGGCTTCCAGACCCAGCTCACCAGCCTGGTCTGCGAAGGCGTATTCAACCGCTTTCCGGCGCTCAAGGTGGTCCTGATCGAATCCGGCTTCACCTGGCTGCCGGCCTATCTCTGGCGGCTGAACAAGTACTGGCGCGGCCTGCGCATGGAGATTCCCTGGGTCGACCGGCCGCCGATCGATATCGTGCGCGAGCAGGTCAGGCTGACGCTGCAGCCCGTCGACGCGCCGGTCGGGGCCGGCGACCTGCTGCGCGTCATCGACCATATGGGCTCCGACGACCTGCTGCTGTTCTCCAGCGACTATCCGCATTGGCAGTTCGAGGGCGACGACGTTCTTCCGCCCGAATTGCCGGACAGCCTCATCCGCAAGTTGCTGATCGACAATCCGCTTTCGACCTATGCGAGGATCAGGGAGGATCTGCCATGAATCTCGAGCTCCCGACGCGCCCGAAGCCCGACCAGGCGATCGTCCGTCCGGTGATCGCCGATTGCGACATCCATCCCTGCCTCGCCAAGCCCTCCGACATCCTGCCCTATTTGCCGAAGCGCTGGCAGGACCATGCGCAGACCTATGGCATGCTGCCGCGCCACGGCTATCAGAGCGGCCCGGCCTATCCGAAGGGCCAGCCCGATGCGGCCAGGCTCGATTCCTGGCCGCCGGACGGAAGGCCCGGCAGCGATCTGTCCTTCATGCAGAAGCAGCATCTCGACGCCAATCAGGTCGAGCTCGGCATCATGACGGTGATCGCGCCCGCCGCCGGGGCGGCGCAGAACCTCGACTACAGCGCGGCGCTGGCGCGCGCGCTCAACGAATGGCAGGTCGCGGAATGGACCAGCAAGGACAAGCGCCTCAAGGCCTCGATCGTGGTGCCCTACGAGGATGCGGCGGCCGCAGCCGCAGAGATCGACCATTGGGCGGGGCATGACGATTTCCGGCAGGTGCTCCTGCTCAGCCGCACCGCCGAGCCGCTCGGACAGCGGCGCTACTGGCCGATCTACGAGGCCGCGCAGCGCGCCGGCCTGCCGATCGGCATCCACGCCTTCGGCTATGGCGGCTATCCGGTCACCGGGGGCGGCTGGCCGTCCTATTATATCGAGGAGATGGTCGGGCATTCGCAATGCTGCCAGGCGCTGCTGACCAGCATGGTGATCGAGGGCGTGTTCGAGCGCTTCCCGAAGACCCGCATGGTACTGATCGAGGCGGGGCTGGCCTGGCTGCCGTCGCTGTCCTGGCGGCTCGACAAGCACTGGGCGCGGATGCGCAGCGAGACGCCGCATCTCGCGCGCAAACCGTCGGACTATATCCGCGAGCATGTCTGGCTGACGACGCAGCCGATGGAGGAGCCGGAGAAGCGCAAGCATTTCCGCGACATCGTCGACTGGATCGGCGCAGACCGCCTGCTCTTCGCGACGGATTATCCGCATTGGGATTTCGACGATCCGCTCTGGAGCGTGCCGGTGAAGCTCGATGAGGCGGTCCAGAAGGCGCTGTTCCTCGACAACGCCAAGAGGCTCTACGGAAGCGCGTGATGGCCAAGCATGTCGTCGCGCCGGCGAGCGAGCTTTCCCCTGGCGAGCGCCTCGTCACCGAGGTGAACGGGCGCAAGATCGTGATCTTCAATCTCGGCGGCGAGTTCTTCGGCCTGTTCAACCGCTGCCCGCATCAGGGCGGCGATCTTTGCGCCGGCCGCACCACCGGGCTGGTCGAGGCCGGCGAGACGCCGGGCAGCTATCGCTATTCGCGGCGCGGCGAGATCCTGCGCTGTCCCTGGCACGGCTGGGAATTCGACATCCGCACCGGCAAATCGCGCTGCGAGCCGGACCGGATTCGCGCCAGGAGCTATCCCGTCGAGGTCAGGCAGGGCGCCGACCTGTTCGACGGCCCCTATGTCGCCGAGACGGTGCCGGTCACGGTCGAGGAGGATTATCTCGTCGTCGAGGCGTGAACGCCCGTCAGCGCGCGAGCGTCTGTCCTGCCCCCTTCGCGCGGGCGGCCTCATAGACACTCGCGGCCACGGCGAGATCGGCCAGCGCGAAGCCGCGGAAGATGAACATGGCGCGCTGCCCGGCGTTCTGGCGCCCGGGCTTCGCTCCGCCGGCAAGCTCCGCGAGATCGGCGTCGAAGCTGCCGAGCGGGCCGAGATCGGCGGCGAGCGGCGGGTTCTCGGCCTGCTGCTGGTGATCATCGGTCGCGACGATGTCTAGCTGCCGCAAGCCGTCCGGCCGCCAGCTGCGCGCGACATCGACCGCCGTGACGAAAGCGCCGGGCGCGATCCAGGCCGGATCGAGAAAGGGCTCGAATCCCGGCTGCATCGGCACGCTGGTGACGACGACATCGCTCGCGCGGACGACCTCGGACGGGTCGTCGAAGGCGTCCGCCGCAAAGCCCTCCTGCCGGGCATGGGCGAGGAAGAGCTCGGTGGTGCGGCGGCTGCGGCCATGGGCGCGGACCCGGCTCAACCCCGGCAGCAGCGACTTGAAGGCGGCGAGATGGGCGCGAGCCTGCAGGCCGCAGCCGATGAAACCGATCGTGCCGCTGTCGCGCCGCGCCAGGAATTCGGCGGCTGCAGCCGACATCGCCGCAGTCCGGATCGCGGTGACGAGGTTGCCGTCCATCACCGCCAGAAGCTTGCCGGAGGCGAAGTCGTTGAGCGCGATCATGGCGTGGATGCCTGGCATGCCGTCGCCGGCCGGCGCCATGCCGAGCCATTTCGTCGCCGCCATGCCGATCGCAGGGGAGGCGGCGCAAAGCGATTGGAAGACATGACCGGGCCCGATCTCGAGCGCGAGCTTCGGCTTGCTCAGCGTCCGGCCCTGGTGGTGCGCCTGGAAGATCGTGCGGATGGCGCCCCGCGCGAGCGCCGGATCGAGCCCGAGCCCGGCGATGTCGGCCTCGCCGAGATAGAGAATGGTGTCGGGCATCGCGGCTGGCTCGTGTCGGGCGGGATTCACTGGGCCTGTTGTAGCGGGGCGGCCGGCTGAACGGAATCGAACTCGCGCCGGAATTTCTCGTCGGCCTCGACCGGCTTGTCGAAACGGGCGATCGAGAACGGCTCGAGCGGGGTTGGCGTGGCGCCGTCGAGGATCATCTCGCCGAGGCAGAGCCCGACGCCGGGGCCGATCTGGAAGCCGTGGCCACAGAAGCCGAAGGCGTGGAACAGACCGGGCGTGGTCCGGCTCGGGCCGATCACCGGGATCATGTCGGGCAGATAGCCCTCGATGCCGGACCAGACGCGAATGACATGGCAGCTCGCCAGCACGGGCGCGACCCTGGCCAGCGCCCGCATTGCCGCGAGCGTCTTGACCGGAGGCACCGGGGCGCGATTGGCGACGGGGTCGGCGGCGCTGCGCGGGTAGCCGGCTAGGATGACGTTGCCGCGCGGGATCTGGCGCATGATCACCGAGCCGTCGATGGTCTGGATCGAGGGCTCGATCAGATAGGGGAAGGGCTCGGTGACGAATTGCGGCGGGCCGGCCGGAAAGAGCGGCGCGCTCTCGCCGAACTGCTCGGCGATCGCCACGGCCCAGGCGCCGGCGGCGTTGACGACATGCCCGGCGTCGATCGCGACGCCGGTATCGGTCCTGAGGGTGAAGGCATCGCCGCTCTTCGTGACCTCGGTAACGCGGCAGTTCTCGACGACCGTCACGCCCAGAGCTTTGGCGGCGCGGGCGACGGCAGGCGTCACCAGTCGCGGATTGGCGGTGGCGTCGCGCGCGGAATAGGTCGCACCGACGACCCCATCGCCGAGCCAGGGCCAGCGCCGGCGCAACTCGGCTGGACCGAGATGCTCGATCGTCAGGCCGTGGGATTCCGAGACCGCCGCATAGGCCTCGAGCTTCTCGTGCTCCTTCGCGTCGAAGGCGAGATAGAGATGGCCGGTCTGCTCGAACTCGCAGCGTTCGCCGATCAGCGCCTCGATCTCCTCCCAGAGTGCCTGCGAGCGCAGCGACAAGGGGTACTGGCCGGGAAAGCGGCCCTGCAGGCGCAGATTGCCGAAATTCGTGCCGCTCGATTGCGCGCCAACCACGCCCTTCTCGATCAGCGCGACACGCTGCTTGCGCCTGGCCAGGAAATAGGCGGTCCAGGCGCCGATCAGGCCGCCGCCAATGATCGCGACATCGACCATGTACCGGGTCATGGTGCCTCGCCAGAGGCCGATGCGAGCGCGATCGGCTTGACCGGGGCCTGGCCGCGCAGCCGCCCGACCTCCGCTCCGGCCATGGCGCGCTCGCCGGCGACGATCTCCTGCAGGGCCGGGCCGCAGACCCGGCCCTGGCAGCGGCCCATGCCGCAGCGGGTCATCGCCTTGACGCGGTTGACCTCGATCGGTCCCAGCTCCTGCGCCATGGCCTGCCTGATCTCGCCGATGCTGACATTCTCGCAGCGGCACAGGGTGACGTCACCCGGCAAGGCGCGAATCTGCTCGACGGGCCAGGCGAAAGCGCGGGCGAGGCCGGCCTGGAAGCCGCGCAGGCGGGTCACGCGGCGGTGCAGCGCCCTGGTCTCGGCGAGCGGGCGGGCCTGGCCGAGATCGGCGAGGACGGCATGGGCGGCAAGCGCGCCGCTCGCCTCGGCGGCGTCGGCGCCGCCGATCGCAGCGCCGTCGCCGGCAAGGTAGAGGCCGGGCGCGGCGCGGCCATAGGCGTCCGTCTTCGGCAGCCACAGGCGGAAGCGCTCGTCATAGCCGATCTGCGTGCCGGCAAGCTCGGCGAGCTGGGTCTCGGGCTTCAGCCCATAGCCGAGCGCGACCGCGTCGCAGGCGAAGCGGCGCTCGCGGCCGGCGCGGTCGCGCAGCACCAGCGACTCGGCATGACCGTTGCCCTCGATGGCGAGCGGCCTGACGCCGTGCAGAGTGGGCACGCCGGCCCGCATCGCATCGCCGAGATAGGCGAGACCCCGCAGCAGCGTGCGCGGCGCGCCGATCAGCGCGGGAAGGGCTGCGAGCTTGCGCGAAAAGGGCGTCGTGTCGGCGATGACGGCGATCTGCGCGCCGAGCTTGCGATATTGGCTGGCGGCGAGCGCGAGCAACGGCGAGGAACCGAGGAAGGCGACGCGGCGACCGATGAAGCAGCCCTGGTCCTTGAGCGCGACCTGCGCGCCGCCGAGCGTGAAGACGCCGGGCAGCGTCCAGCCGGGCAGGGGCGCGATCCGGTCCATCGCGCCGGTCGCCAGGACCAATAGGTCGAAGGACAGCGTCGTAGCGATGCCGCCCTGAACGAGGTGGAGGGTCTTGCCGTCGATGCCCCAGACCAAGGTATCGGGTCGATAGTCGATTTGTCCGCGCAGCGCTTCGAAACGGTGGTGGAGGGTTGTGTATTTCGCGGCCTCGCTGCCCATCAGCGCCGCCATGTCGAGGGCGAGGCCGGGCGAGGGCCGGCGATAGCCCTGGCCACCGGCCTGCCGGCTTTCGTCGAGCAGGATCGGGCGGTGGCCGCCGGCCAGCAGCAGTTCGGCGGCGTTGATGCCGGCGGGGCCGGCGCCGACGATGACGATCGCGGCCATGTCAGCGCAGCGCCGGAGCGGCCGTCAGCAGCGCCATGCCCGCGGTAACCGGCGTGGTGCAGGCGCGCAGGCGGCCGCCGCTTTCAGTCCAGACCCAGCAATCCTGGCAGGCGCCCATCAGGCAGAAGCCGGCGCGCGGCTCGCCGCCGAATTCGAGGCGACGCAGGAAGGGGCACGCGGTGAGCAGGGCTGCGAGCACGCTGTCGCCCTCGGTCGCGGCGATCTCGCTGCCATCGAGGGTGAGCCTGATCGCAGGCCCATCGCGCCCGATCGCGCGGACGAATTGCCCCGCCTGGGGCTTGCGGCTCCCTGTCCCACCCTTGCCGCTCGTGGACGGTTCGGCCATCGCTTCTACTTTATTGTTATACGATAAATAATAGCGGATTATAGTAAGTTGGCATTGGGCCCTGTCAAGGCTGGGAGCCGGGGGTCGTCAGACCCGTGAGATCGCGTGGGCGGCGGCGATGACGAGCGAGGAAAAGCGCGAGACGACCTCGTCGCGGCCATAGCGCGAGCAGGACACGGCCACGTTCACAGCCCCTTCCGGCCGGCCGCGATGATCGAGGATCGCCGCCGCGATCGAGGCGTCGCCATGGTAGAATTCCTCGAAGGCGGTGGCGTAGCCCTGCTTCGCCGCCTGCCGGATCTTGGCGAGGAGGTCGGATCTTTTCCAGATCGTCGAGGGCGTGTGGGCCGTGAGCTCGGAGCGGTCGATGATCGCCGTCGCCTCGGCTTCGGGCATGCGCGACAGCATGGCGATGCCCGGCGCCGTGCAATAGGCCGGCATCCGCGTGCCGACGATGACGTCGGTGTTCAGGACGTGCCGGCTGAGGAAGCGCGAGACGAAGATGATCTCGGTGCCCTCCGGCATGGTCAGATTGACCGTTTCCTCGGTCTCCTTACTGAGATGCATCAGGTAGGGCATCGCCTTGTCGACGAGCCGGTTGCCGCGCAGGAAATGGTAACCGAGGTCGAGCGTCTTCGAGCTCAGCTCGAAACGCTTGGTCTCGCGGTCCTTCTTCAGGAAACCCAGCCTGGTCAGCGTATGCGTGAAGCGCTGCGCCGAGCTCAGGTCCATCTCCGTGACGGAGGCGACCTGGGACAGGCTCATGGTCTGGTGCTGGCGGTCGAAGGCCGAGAGCACGCGAAAGGCCTTTTCCACCGACATCACCATCAGCGGGTCGGCGCTCTTGTCGCGCATCGCCGCGCCCGTCTTGGCGGGTGCGGGCTTTTCCGTCTCGGACATCGACATGCTGGACACTCCTGGCCGGATCAATGGCTGCGGCGAATCCGGTTGACAAGGGGGCGGTCACGTTCAATCATCTAATAGAATTTATCGTATGTCGATAAACATTCATCGGATGGAGCGAGGGCATGAAGGAATTCGTCTTGAGCGAGGTGCGCGGCAAGGTCGGCATCCTGACCCTCAACCGGCCGGCCCTGCTCAATGCCTGGAACGCGCCGATGCGCGCCCGCCTGGTCGAGGCCCTGAACGAGCTGGAGACGGACGAGGCGGTCCGCGCCATCATCCTGACGGGGGCGGGCGAGCGCGCCTTCGGCGCCGGGCAGGACCTCAACGAGACGAAGACCTTCGATGCCGATCGCGCCGAACTGTGGATGGGCGAATGGGAGCGCCTCTATGATCGCATCCGCTCGCTCTCGAAGCCGATCATCGCGGCGCTGAACGGCGTCGCCGCCGGTTCGGCCTTCCAGGTCGCGCTGCTCTGCGACCTGCGCATCGGCCATGCGGGCGTCACCATGGGCCAGCCCGAGATCAACTCCGGCATCGCTTCGGTGACCGGCCCCTGGATCATGCGTGAGATGATCGGCATCGCCCGGACCATCGACCTGACCCTGACCGGGCGGATGATGGACGCCGACGAATGTTTCCGCATCGGCCTGATCAACCGCATCGTGCCGCAGGAGCAGGTCATGGAGGCCGCGCTCGCGCTCGCGACCGAGCTCGCCAGCAAGCCCCCGGTCGCCATGCGCCTCAACAAGGCGCGGTTCCGCGAGGTCACGGAGGCGAGCTTCCGCGAATGTCTCGCCGCCGGCATCCGCAACCAGCGCGAGGCCTACGCCACCGGCGAGCCGGCGCGGATGATGGAGGAATTCCTCGCCAAGCGCGCGGCGCGCAAGAGCGCTTGAGGCCGAAGGCACGGAGAAGACGCTTGAACGGCGCGCAGACCGTTCGGGGGAACATCGCGGAAAACCGCTTTCAAGGGAGACGACCATGACGAGGATCTGGCAGCCTAGCCGCCGCACCCTGCTCAAACTGTCGGGAGGGGCCGCGGCGACCGGTCTGTTCGCGCCGGCCATCATCGGGCGCGCGGCGGCCGCGACGCAGCTCACCATCGCCGATCCCGGCGGGCCCTTCGGCCCGGCCTGGCGCAAGGCCTTCTACGATCCCTTCGAGAAGGCGACCGGCAACAAGGTCGTCAACGTCGCCCGCGAGGCCGAGCCGACCGCCCAGTTCAAGGCGATCGTCGAGACGAAATCCTATACCTGGGACGTCTGCACGCTGACGCTCTCGGCGCGCGACATCCTGGCCAAGCAGAACCTGCTGGAGCCGATCGGCTTCGCCCATGCCGACGTGCCGAAGCTGATGCCGGAAGCGATCTCGCAGTTCTGGATGGGCACCGACGTCTATTCGACCGTCTTCGCCTATCGCACCGACAAGCTGAAGGCGGCGCCGGCGAGCTGGACCGATTTCTTCAATGTCGAGAAGTTCCCGGGCCGGCGCTCGCTGCGCAAGAATCCGATCGACTCGCTGGAGCAGGCGCTGCTCGCCGACGGCGTGGCACTCGACAAGCTCTACCCGCTCGACGTCGACCGCGCCTTCAAGGTGCTCGACAAGATCAAGCCGCATATCGCGGTCTGGTGGACGGGCGGAGCGCAGTCGACACAGCTGATCCAGAGCGGTGAGGTCGACATGGTCGCCGGCTGGAACGCGCGCCTCCAGGCTGCGATCGACGGCGGCACGCCGGCCAAGATCGTCTGGAACCAGGGTCTCTACTCGATCGAGGGCTGGGCGATCCCGAAGGGCAACCCCAAGGCCGAGGCGGCGCGACAGTTCATCAAGTTCTGCTCGAACCCGGAACAGCAGGCGCTGTTCACCGAGGTGCTGGCCTACGGCCCGACCAATCTCGATGCCTACAAGACTGTCCCGGCCGAGCGCGCCAAGGTGCTGCCGACCTCGCCGGAGAACCTGAAGCAGATGGCGATCGCCAACGAGGACTGGTGGAGCGCCAACCGCTCGGCCGTCACCGAGCGTTTCAACAGCTGGCTCCTGAGCTGAAGCCGGGTGTCGTTTCGGTGGTGACAATGCCTGGTTCCAGCGGCATGGCGCCGCCGAAGCTCATGGTCGAGGGGCTGTGCAAGCGCTATGGCGCGACCACGGCCCTCGAGCCGACGCAGCTCTCCGTCCGGGAGGGCGAGTTCCTGACCTTGCTCGGGCCTTCGGGCTCGGGCAAGACGACCCTGCTGCAGCTGGTCTGCGGGCTGGTCGAGCTGACCGAGGGTCGCGTCGTCATCGACGGGCGCGACCAGTCGGGCACGCCGGTGCATCAGCGCGATATCGGCCTGGTGTTCCAGCACTATGCGCTGTTCCCGCATCTGACCGTGGCGGAGAACATCGCCTTTCCGCTGAAGATGCGGAGCCGGCCGAGCGCCGAGATCGGCAAGCGCGTCGGCGAGGCGCTGGAGATGGTCCATCTCGGGCACCTGGCCGAGCGCTTTCCGCGCGAGCTCTCCGGCGGCCAGCAGCAGCGCGTCGCGCTGGCGCGCTGCTTCGTCTACCAGCCCTCGATCATCCTGATGGACGAGCCGCTGGGCGCGCTCGACAAGAAGTTGCGCGAGCACATGCAGATGGAGATCAAGCGGCTGCATCGCGAGAGCGGCGCGACGATCATCTATGTCACGCATGACCAGGAAGAGGCGCTGGCGCTCTCCGACCGGATCTGCCTGATGAACCACGCCAAGATCGAGCAGCTCGGTACGCCGCAGGCGATCTACGAGCGGCCGCGCACCGCTTTCGCCGCCGATTTCATCGGCATCTCCAACATCCTGCGCGGCGAGTTCAGCGGGGTGAACGGCTCGCGCCGCCTTGAGACCAAGTTCGGCCGCTTCACGCTGCCGCGCGATTGCGCCTGCGACGGCGAGAGTGGCGCGCTCGTGGTCCGACCGGAGAACCTGCGCATCGGCCCGGACGCCGAGAACCGCGTCGAGGGCCGGATCCGCGAGATCGTCTATGCCGGCTCGGAGACGCGGATCATCGCGGCGATCGGCGAGGATGAGCTGATGACCCTGCGCCTGCCGTCGGGCGAGGCGGTGCCGTCGCTCGGCGAAACCATCGCGATCGGCTGGGACAGGGACAAGGCGGTGCTGGTGCCATGAGCGCCGTCGCCGCCCGCTCCAGCGCCCTGCCGACCTGGCTGACACGGCCGAACCCGCTCTGGCTCGCCGTGCCGGGGCTGGTCTTCCTCGCGGTGTTCTTCGCTTATCCGGTCGCCCAGCTCCTGTCGCTCAGCGTCCGCCATCCGGAGTCCGGCGCCTTCAGCCTCGCCGCCTTCCAGCGCATCGCCAACACGGATGTCTATCTCCGCGTCCTCGGCATCACCTTCAAGATCGCCGGCAACACGGCGCTGTGGTCGCTGCTGATCGGCTACCCGCTGGCCTATTGGCTGGCGCGAATGCCCGAGATCTTCCGCGGCCGCATGCTGCTCTTCGTCATGGTGCCGTTCTGGACGAGCTATCTCGTCAAGACCTTCGCCTGGATGATCGTGCTCGGCCGCAGCGGCGTGATCAACAACCTGGCGACCGGCTCCGGTCTGAGCGACCAGCCGCTCGAGCTGCTGCACAACGAATTCGGCGTCATGGTCGGCATGGTCCACGCCATGGTGCCGCTGGCGGTGATGACGATGCTGCCGGTGATGCTCGGCATCGACCGTCGCCTCGTCCAGGCGGCGCAGACGCTCGGCGCCTCGCCGAGCCGCGCCTTCTGGCAGGTCTATTTCAAGCTCTCCCTGCCCGGCGTGACCGCCGCCGGGCTGCTGGTCTTCATCTCCTCGCTCGGCTTCTTCATCGTCCCTGCCTTCCTCGGCGGGCGGCGCGAGACGATGCTGGCGCAGCTCATCATCACGCAGGTCCAGGAGCTGCTGAACTGGGCCTTCGCCGGGGCGCTGGCGGCGATGATGCTGGCGACGGCGCTGATCGCCTGCTGGATCTATGACCGGCTCTTCGGGATCTCGACCATCTCCGGCGGCTCGGCGCAGGAGGGCAGGGGGCGCATCCGCGATGCGGGCCTCGCGGTGTTGAACGGGCTCGCCATCGTGAGCAGCCGCATCGCCGATTTCAGCCGGCGGGTGGTCGGCAAGCGCGGCAACGCGCTGGCACTGCCGATCTTCGCCTGGGTCGTCATCGCCTTCCTGGTGCTGCCGACCCTGCTGGTGATCCCGCTCGGCTTCACCTCGTCGCAATTCCTCGAATTTCCGCCGCCCGGCTACAGCCTGCGCTGGTTCGAGACCTATTTCGCCTCGCCGCTCTGGATCTCGGCGACGATCCGCTCGTTCCTGGTGGCGGCGGCGACGGCCTTCCTCGCCACCTGCATCGGCGGCTTCGCGGCGCTGGCGCTGGCGCATAGCCGCACGCGCTGGGGCGGGCTGATCTTCGCTTTCTTCCTGGCGCCGATGATCGTGCCGCGCATCGTCATTGCGGTGGGCATGTTCTACCTGTTCGCGCGGCTCGGGCTCGTTGCCACGGATCTCGGACTGATCATCGGCCATACGGTGCTGGCGATTCCCTTCACCATGGTCACGGTGGCGGCGATCCTGAAGACCTATGACCTGCGGCTCGATCAGGCGGCGGCGACGCTCGGCGCCAACCGGGTCCGGACGCTCGCCTTCGTCACCATCCCGCTGGTCAAGGGCGGGCTGATCGCGGCCTTCCTGTTCGCCTTCATCACCTCCTTCGACGAGCTGACGATCGCGATCTTCGTCAGCGGCGGCATCAAGACGACCCTGCCGAAGCAGATGTGGGACGACATGATCCTGCAGCTCAACCCGACGCTCGCCGCGGTCTCGGTCGTGGTCTTCGTCGTGGTGACCTGCCTGTTGCTGCTGGCGGAGCGTTTCCGCCGCGCCTCCTGACCGCGACCCGAGAGATCTGAATGGCCTTCGACGATCACGGCTTTGTCGGCTTGCTGCGTGAGCGCGCAGCCAGCGACCCCGGCAGGATCTATGCCCGCTTCAACGGCGATCCCGTCAGCTACGGCCGGATCGACGGCGAGGCCTCGGCCTTCGCCGCGCATCTGCGGGCGAGCGGCATCGAGGCCGGCGCGAGCGTCGCGGTGATGATGCGCAACAGCGTCGCCACGCTCGGTGTCGTCTTCGGCCTCGCCAAGGCCGGTGTCGCCTGGGTGCCGGTCAACGCGCAGCAGCGTGGCGAGGGCCTGCGCTATCTGCTGAGCCATTCGAAGCCGCGACTCGTCGTGGTCGATGCCGAGCTCGCGCCGCTGGTGCGCGAGGCGCTGGACGGCACGGACGCACCGGCGATCCTCGTTCACGAACCGGGTGGCGCGCTCGAGGCCGTGCTCGGCTCCGGCCAGGATTTCGACGAGGCCGCCCCGGCGGCCGACGCGGTCTTCGCGATCATGTACACCTCCGGCACCACCGGCCGGCCGAAGGGCGTCATCGTCTCGCACCGCATGCTGCGGCTGGCGGCCGAGGGGGTCGCCCTGGTCTCTGCCGCGAAGCCTGGCGACGTGCTCTTCGTCTGGGAGCCGCTCTACCATATCGGCGGGGCTCAGCTCCTGCCGCTGCCGATGATCCGCGACGTCGTGATGGCGATGGTCGACCGCTTCAGCGCCAGCCGCTTCTGGCAGCAGGTGCGCGAGGACGGCGCGACCCATATCCATTATCTCGGCGGCATCCTGCAGATCCTGCTGAAGCAGCCGGAGAGCACGCTCGACCGTGAGCATGGCGTGCGCATCGCCTGGGGCGGCGGTTGCCCGCCCGATATCTGGCCGCAGTTCCGCGACCGCTTCGGCGTCGAGATCCGCGAATGCTACGGCATGACCGAGGCCTCCAGCATCACCACCTGCAACGACAGCGGCGTCGTCGGCGCCGTCGGCAGGCCGATGCCGTGGTTCATGGTCGAGCTCATCGACGGCGCGGGCAATCCGGTCCCGCCTGGTGAGCGCGGCGAGATCGTGGTGCGCACCGATAAGCCGGGTGCGATCTTTCCCGGCTATCTCGACAATCCTGAGGCGACGGCCAGGGCGCTGCGCGACGGGGCGCTCCATACCGGCGACCTCGGCTCCTTCGACGGCGCCGGCAACCTGATCTTCCATGGCCGCATGACCGACAGCGTGCGCTGCCGCGGCGAGAACGTCTCGGCCTGGGAGGTCGAGCATGTCGCGGCCGAGCACGAGGCGGTCGAGGATTGCGCGATGATCGGCGTCGCCGCCGAGATCGGCGAACAGGAGATCAAGCTCTTCGTCAAGCCGCGCGAGGGTGCGAGCGTCGATCCTGCCGCGCTCTCGACCTGGCTCGGCGAACGCCTCGCGCCCTACCAGAACCCGCGCTACATCGCGCTCGTCGACGAGTTCGAGCGCACCGCGAGCCAGCGCATCATGAAGCACAAGCTCTCGCCGCGCCGCGACGACTGCTTCGATCGCGCCGCCCAACAAAGGCTGTAAGCCATGACATGCGACATCCTCGTTTCCGGCACCGGCAGCTTCGCCGCGCGCATCCTGTTCGACATCGCGGCGACGGCGCCAAAGCCGGTCAAGGTCGTGATCGCGGGGCGCAATCGCGAGCGCCTCGACTGGCTCAAGGTCGCGGCGAATGCCCGCGCCTCGATCTTCGGCAGGCCGGCGCGGTTCGAGAGCCATGAGATCGACCTGCTCGCGAAAGGCGCGGCGACCGCGCTGATCGAGGCGACGCGGCCGAGGGTGACGGTCCAGGCCGCCTCGATCCAGACCTCCTCGGTGATCGCCGAGAGCGGCAATGCCTGGACACGGCTCGTCGCCGAAGGTGGCCTCAGCGCGACCGCGGTGTTCCAGGCGTTGATCACCGAGCGGGTGGCGGAGGCGATCACGACGCTTCGCCATGAGACCGCGCTGGTCAATTGCTGCTTTCCCGACGTCGTCAACGGCATGATCGCCGCGCTCGGCCACGAAGTCGCCTGCGGCATGGGCAATGTCGCGATCCTGTCGAACGTCTTCGCCGGCTCGGGCGCGGTGCCGGAGGGCAAGCGGCTCAAGGTGCTGGCGCATTACCAGAATCTCGGGGCCTGGCGACGGCCGGCGGCGTCGCGCTCCGGACCGGCGCCCCGCGTCTGGGTGGACGATGCCGAGATCGAGGATGTCTTCGCGACCTTCGCCGCGGTGAAGCTGACGCCCGAGCCCGTCATCGACATTTCCGGGGCCAGCGGCGTGCCGATGCTGCTGGCCATGGCGGAAGGCGAGACCTGGTCCGGCCATGTTCCCGGGCCGGGCGGCCGGCCCGGCGGCTATCCAGTGTCGCTTGCCGGGCGCCGGCTGGTCCTCGACCTGCCGAAAGGTCTTTCGGAGGCCGATGCCATCGCCTGGAACAGCGCCTTCGAGGCGCGCGACGGTCTCGTCGTCGAGCCGGATGGGCGGGTCCGCTATACCGGCAAGCTGCATGACGGCCTGTGCGCCCATTCCGCCGAGCTGGCTGAAGGCTTCCGGATGCGCGAGATCGAGGATGTCTGCAGCGCCATGCTGGAGCTGCGGAAACGCCTGTCGGCCTCGGCCTGATCAGGCAGCGTCACCGCCCAGCGATGTCTCGATCTCGGCGCCTTCCTTCAAGGTGAGGGTGACCGGTGTCCGTTCGGCGATCTCGGCGAGACGGGCTCTCTGCTCCTGCGAGAGGTCGCCGCTCAGCGTGATCACGCGTTCGATCCGCGAGCGCTTGTCGAGCTTGGCGTGATGCAGGGCGATATCGACCGCCTCGAGACGCCATTGCTTGCGCTCGGCATACATCCGCAAGGTGATCGCGGTGCAGGCGCCGAGGCTCGCCAGGAGCAGGTCATAGGGCGCGGGACCGGCATTCAGCCCGCCCAGAGAGGCCGGTTCGTCGGAGATCAGCGTCCGCTCGCCGACCTTGATCGTCGTCGCGAAATTCGTCGTTCCGATATGGGCGGTCGCGCGAGCCATGGCGGCATCCTTCGAGAGAACTGAGACAGCGATCGAGCTCCGCCGGCCTTGCCAGCGCATGGCGGGGGAAGGCTATGGTGCAGGATGATGCGACAGGGAGGAAGGCGAATGTCGAATGACGCGGCGACGGCAAGGCATGGCCCCAAGGCGATCCGGACTCCGACCGGTCACCTGATGGTGCTGCGCCAGGGCGCGGACGTGCTGGCCGAGATCGCGGCCCTCGCCGCCAGCGAGTCGATCCCGAGCGCCAGCTTCGTCGGCATGGGCTTCCTGAGCGAGGTCACCTTCGGCTTCTACGACTTCGGCAAGAAGGCCTTCGATCCAAAGAGCTTCCGCAATGTCGAGCTCGCCAGCATGACCGGCACCATCGCCTGGCAGGAGGGCAAGCCCTCGATCCATGCCCATGGCGTCGTCTCCGGTGCCGATTTCGTCGGTGTCGGCGGGCATCTGCTCGCGCTGACGGTGGGAACCGGCTCGCTCGAGATCACGATCATCCGGCACGAGACCCGGCTCGAGCGCATCGTCGATCCGGGCATCAAGGCGAATATCCTGCAGCTCTAGGCGCAGGCTCAGCCCGGCTCGCCGGCGATGACGCCCTTGCGCAGCAGGAAGCAGCCATAGGGTCGCGGATCGCCGACCTGGACGACGGCGAAGCTGGCCTTGGCGGCCTTATAGAAGGCGAAACGCTCGATGCCGAGGCAAGGCGTCGAGCGACCCGCCGCGCGGTCGATCTCGGCCTGCACCTCGGCCTGGACGGCGGGAATCTCACCCGGCTGCCCGACCACCTCCATTCGGCGAACCGGCCCAGGCTCGAAATCGTCGAGCGGCAGCACGGAGAGGATGGCACGCGCGGCGCGGGCCATGCTCAACCCGGGCAGCCGGATCAGCCGGCCGCTGGTGGTGGCGGCCGCGATGGTCTGCGCCGGGTGATTGGCGTCGACCAGCGCCAGATCGTCGCCATGGCCCATGGCCGCCAGCACCCAGAGCAGGTCGGCGCTCAGCACCGGGTCGAGACCCTTCAGCATGTCAGTTTCGCCCCCTGTGCGAGAGATAGAGCCTTCGGGCATTGTCGCCCATGACGGCGTTGCGCTCGGTTGCTGCGAGATCGGCCAGCAGCTCCATGGCGACCTCGAACCAGCGCGAATAGCTGGCGCGCAAGGTCACCACGGGCCAGTCGCTGCCCCAGATCAGCCGCTCGGGGCCGAAGACGGCGAGGAGATGCGCAATGACCGGCCGCAAGGTCCCAATCGTCCAGTCTTCGCCCGCCTCGGTGACGAGACCGGAGAGCTTGCAGAAGACCTGCGGATGCGCCGCGACCGCGCTCATGTCCCGGCGCCAGCTCGCGATGTCGCCGCTGACCAGATCAGGCTTGGCGGCATGATCGACGACGATTGCGAGCGCCGGGTGGCGCTCGAGCATCGTCAGCAAGGCTGCGATATGCTGCGGCCGCAGCAGCGCGTCGAAGACGAGATCGTGAGCGATCATCGCCTCGAAGGCGGGCGCCAGAGACGGGCGCGCCAGCCAGCTCTCATCGGGGATGTCGTGCACCATCGGCCGCAATCCGACGAGCAGCGGATTGCCGCTCAGGCGCGCAATCGCCTCGGCCGCACCGGCCGCCTCGAAATCGCACCAGCCGACGACGCCGGCGACGCTGGGGGTTCGTGCGGCGATGTCGAGCAGGAAGCGGGTTTCGGCTTCGGTCGGCGCGGCCTGGACCAGGACGGTGCGGTCGATGCCGTGGCGCGCGAGCAGCGGCGCGAGATCGCCCGGCCCGAAATCGCGATGGATCGGCGCGAGCTCCGGCGTCAGCCAGCCATAGTCGCCGCGCGCGAGCGTCCAGAAATGCTGATGGGCGTCGATCCGCATGGCCTACTCCGGCACGGGCACCTCGGCGCCCAGCAGGCCCTCGCGCTTGAGTTCTGTCCAGAGGGCGGCCGGGACGGGTGCCGAGATTTCGGCGAGCTGGTCGGCGACCTCGGCGGGCGAGACCGCGCCCATGACCAGGCTGGAGACCGCCGGATGGCCAAGCGGGAACTGGAGCGCGGCCCGCCGCAACGGCACGTCATGGCGCCGGCAGACGGCCTCGATCGCGGCGACTCGGGCGAGGATCTCCGGCGGGGCCGGCTTGTAATTGTATTTGGCGCCCGGGACGGGACCGGTCGCCAGGATGCCGGAATTGAAGACGCCGCCGAGCATCAAGCCGATGCCCTTCTGCAATGCCAGCGGCATGAAGGAGGCGAGCGCCGGCTGTTCCAGCAGCGAATAGCGGCCCGCGAGCAGCATGGTATCGAAATCGCCGGCGCGGGCGAAGCGCTCGCACATCTCGGCTTCGTTGACGCCGACGCCGATCGCCCTGACCGCGCCGGCCGCGCGCAGCGTCTCGAGCGCGCGATAGGCGCCGCTCATCGCCTCGGTGAAACGGGCCTCGATCTGCCCCGTTCCATGCGTCCAGACATCGACATCGTGGATCAGGACGATGTCGATCCGGTCGGTGCCCAGCCTGAGCGCCGATTGTTCCAGCGCGCGCATGGCGCCGTCATAGGAATAGTCGAAGCGCATCCCGTGCGGCAGGCCGCCGCGATAGCCGGAACCGTCGCCGCGCCCGGCGAAGGGCTCGGCGACCCGGCCGACCTTGGTGGAGAGCAGCACGCGGTCGCGGCCGATGCGGCGTAGCGCAGCGCCGATGCGATGTTCCGACAGGCCGTGGCCATAGAGCGGGGAGGTGTCGATCAGGCAGGCGCCGCCGGCGACCGCGGCCTCGATCGTCGCGATGGCCTCAGCCTCGTCGAGCTCTCCGTAAAGGTCGCCGAGCGGGGCGCCGCCGAAGCCCAGGACCGGCACCTGCAGCGACAGGCGGCCGAGATTTCGCGTTGGGACGGGCAGGCTGGCGAGGGGCATGGATGGCAATCCCGAATAGGCTGCGCTGACTATGTGCACGCCAACATGTCAGCTTGCAACCGGTCTGAAAGCGGATTAGCGTTACGGCCGAATTGAGCAGGCGGCCAGCGTTTTTCGCGGCCGACCGCGGGCGACAAAGCAACAGGCTCCTGAAGGGGCCGTGGTCGTGTCCACAGGGAGGACAATCATGACGGACAGCATTCTGAAGCCGAGCCGGCGCGCGCTCCTGCGCGCTGCGGCGGCGCTGGGCGCGGCGGGCGCGATCGGTTCGCCAATGGTGTTGCGCGAGGCGCGCGCGCAGGCCGCCTTCAACTGGAAGCGCTTCTCCGGCACGACGATCGACGTGCTGCTCGTCAAGAACCCGCGCTCCGACCTGATGCAGGCGGCGGAGAAGGAGTTCACCGAGCTCACCGGCATCAAGGTCTCGGCCGAGCAGGTGCCCGAGCAGCAGCAGCGCCAGAAGGCGGTGATCGAGTTCGCCTCGGGCAAGCCGAGCTTCGACGTCAGCGGCATCTCGCTGCATGTGCAGAAGCGTATGGCGGCGAAGGGCAAGTGGTTCGAGGATCTGACGCCCTATATCAAGGACGCCTCGCTGACCGCGCCGGATTTCAATTTCGAGGATTTCGGCGCCGGCCCGGTCGCTTATGCGCGCCAGGCCGATGGCTCGCTCGATACGATCCCGTTCTTCGTCGACTACTGGATGATCTACTACAACAAGGAGCTCTTCGACGCGAAGGGCGTCACCTATCCCAAGACTCTGGAGGAGATCGCCACTGTCGCGGCCAAGTTGCATGACCCGGCCAAGGGCGTCGCCGGCTTCGTCTCGCGCGGCCTGAAGAACGCCAATGTCCCGGTCTGGACCAGCCTGGCGCTCGGCCAGGGCATCGAGACGGTCTCGCCTGAAGGCAAGCTCTTGACCGACACGCCGGAGGCGATCTGGGCGGCCGAGCTCTATCGCAAGCTCAACAAGGATACCGGCCCGGTCGGCCAGGTCGGCTTCAACTGGAACGAATGCCAGACCACCTTCATGCAGGGCAGGGCCGCAATGTGGCTCGACGGTATCGGCTTCGCCACGCCGCTGGAGGATCCCTCGAAGTCGCGCATCGTCGGCAAGGTCGGCTATGGCGTCACCCCGCCCGGGCCAAAGGCCCATCATGCCGGCATGTTCGCCGACGGCATGGGCATCTCGCGCGGCTCGCAGAAGAAGCAGGCCGCCTGGTTCTATCTGCAATTCATGACCAATAAGGCCAACCAGATCGCCATGCTGAAGGCCGGCGCCGGTGCGCCCGGACGCTCCTCGGCCTATCTCGACCAGGAGACGATCTCGTCCTCGAAATTCGGCAAGCAATATTTCGATTGCCTGCTGGCCTCGGCCAAGATCGCGCGCGCCGGCCTGCCGCAGATCGTGCCGGTGACGGAGTTCCGCGACGTCTTCGGCGTGGCCCTGACCAATGCGATCGGCGGCGCCGATGTGGCGGGCGAGCTGAAGAAGGCGACCGAAGCCTTCGCGCCGGTGCTGGCCAAGAGCGAGCAGGGCTGACGGATGCGAGCGAGAAACCCCTCCCCCTTGTGGGGAGGGGCAGGGGTGGGGGGCGCAAAGCCAGGCTCGACGGAGCTTCAACTGCCTGTTCGGCAAGGCAATTCTCTCGCCTAGTCGAGCGCGGGATCGCCAAGCGGCACCACCCCCACCCCTCTCCCCTCCCCACAAGGGGGAGGGGAAGCGCCACCTTCGTACGCGACCAGGTTTGAACGAACAGGCCCCATGACCAGTACCGCCACCCTGCCAGCCAGCAGCCTCAGGACCCCGGCGCAGCCCGCGCCTTCGGGCTCACAGGATTTCACGCCGCGCTATTGGCTGTTCTCCCTGCCGGCCGTGCTGGTCATCCTGGCCGTGATCGTCTTTCCGTGGCTGTTCACGCTCTACATGTCCGCCCACGACTGGAAGATCGGCGGCGGGCCGGAATTCGTCGGCACGCAAAACTTCGCCGAGCTCTTCCGGGACGCGCGCTTCATCGAATCGATGGGGCACACCGCCTATTTCACGATCCTGGCGGTGGTGCTGCCGATCGTGTTCGGGACCGCGGCGGCGCTGGTCTTCCATCGCGAGTTCCCGTTCCGCGGCCTGCTGCGAACGATCTTCGTGATGCCGATGATGGCGACGCCGGTCGCGGTCGCGCTGGTCTGGACGATGATGTTCCATCCCCAGCTCGGCGTGCTCAACTATCTGCTCTCGCTCGTCGGCATCGGCCCGCAGCCCTGGGTCTATGACCCGAACACCGTCATCCCGACCTTGATCCTGGTCGAGGTCTGGCATTGGACGCCGCTGGTCATGCTGATCGTGCTCGGCGGCCTCGCCGGGCTGCCGCGCGAGCCCTATGAGTCCGCACTGATCGACGGCGCCAATGACTGGCACATGTTCCGCCACATCACGCTGCCGCTGGTCTGGCCCTTCATCATGGTCGCGATCGTGATCCGCACCATCGATGCGCTGAAAGCCTTCGACACGATCTTCGTGATCACCCAGGGCGGGCCGGGCACCGCGTCCGAGACGCTCAACATCTTCCTCTATCTGCAGGCCTTCCAGTTCTACAAGATCGGCTATGCCTCGGCCGTGGTGGTGATCTTCTTCGTGATCATCATCATGCTTTCGCTGCTGCTGCTCTACGCGCGCCAGAAGTCGAAGTGGAACGCGTGATGGCGGGGCGCCTTACACACTCAGCCCTCATCCTGAGGAGCCGCGTCAGCGGCGTCTCGAAGGATGCTCCAGCTGTCTCCGGAACCTCCTGGAGCATCCTTCGAGACGCGCCTGCGGCGCTCCTCAGGATGAGGGCTCAGGAGGAGACGATCTGATGAAGCGGCTCCTCTCGAAAATCGGCTTCTATGCGTCGGTCTTCGTGCTGGTCTCGCCGGCCGTGCTGGTCTTCCTCTGGATGCTGTCGCTCTCGTTCAAGAACGAGCTCGACAACACCGCTTACCCGCCGGTCTTCATCCCGAGCCCACCGACGCTCGCGAACTATCTCGACGTGTTCGAGAAGAACAATTTCGCGCTCTATCTCTGGAACTCGATCCTGGTCACCGGCGGCGCCGTCCTGATCGGGCTCGCCGTCGGCGTGCCGGCCGGTTACGGCATCGCCCGCGGCAAGGCGACGAAATTCGCGATCCTGATCCTGATCGCGCGCATGACGCCGGCGCTGTCCTACCTGATCCCGCTCTTTCTGCTCTTCCAGATGACCGGGCTCGTCGGCTCGATCACGGCCCTGGTGATCACCCATCTCGTCATCACCATCCCGATCATCGTCTGGATCATGATCGGTTATTTCGAGAACGTGCCGATGGAGCTCGAGGATGCGGCGCGGATCGACGGCGCCACGACCTGGCAGGCCTTCCGCCATGTCGCGCTGCCTCTGGCGCGGCCGGGCATCGTGGTCGGCGGCATCCTCGCCTTCATCTTCTCCTGGAACAATTTCATCTTCTCGGTCGTGCTCGGCGGCAAGGCGAGCCGCACCTTGCCGTCCGCGGTCTACAACTCGCTGACCTTCGAGCAGATCTCCTGGGGACCGCTGGCGGCGGCGGCGCTGCTGGTGACGCTGCCGGTGCTGCTGCTGACCGTGCTGGCCCAGCGCGAGATCGTCGCCGGCCTGTCCGCCGGAGGGCTCAAGGATGGTTGAGTCCTCGGGCCGTTGCGGCCTTGCGGCACAACTACGCGCATACTAACATGTCAGACGCAAATCCCTCCGGAAAGACCGCTTCCATGACCACCTCCCAGAACCGCTTCGGACTCTCCTGCGCCATCACGACGCCGATGCGGGAGGGAGGCGATGTCGATCTGCCCCGCCTGGTCGCGCATGCTCGCCACGTGCTCGCCGAGGGCTGCGACTCGGTCACGCTGTTCGGGACGACGGGCGAGGGCGCCGCGCTCGGCCTGCCGGCGCGCACCGCGATGTTGGGAGCTCTGGCCGGCGCCGGCATCGAGCCCGCCAGCCGGATCTATGCCGGCATCGCCGCCGCCTCGCTGCACGACTCGCTCGAGCAGGCCAAGGTCGCGCTCGGCATCGGCGCCAAGGGGCTGCTGCTCGCGCCGCCCTTCTATTTCAAGGGCGTCAGCGACGAGGGGCTCTATGCCTGGTTCTCGCAATTCTTCGAGAAGCTCGGGGCGGCCGCCCGCAACACGATCCTCTACCACATCCCTTCGGTCACGGCGGTCGATATCAGCGTCGGGCTGGTCGAGCGGCTGAAGCGGGCCTTCCCCGGCATCGTCATCGGCGTCAAGGATTCCTCGGGCAGCTACGCCAATACCGAGGCGCTGCTGAAGGCGCATGGTGAACTCGCCATCCTGGTCGGGGACGAGCGTCAGCTCGCCAAGGCGGTGCGGGCGGGCGCGCAGGGTACGATCTGCGGCGTCGCCAACCTGGTGCCGGGTTTGCTCCGGCCGATGGTCTATGACGGCACGGAAAGCCCCATCGTGAACACGCTGGTCGACGAGATCTGCAGCTACCCGGTGCTGCCTGCGGTCAAGGCGCTGGTCGGCCATCTCCATGGCGATCCGGGCTATGGCGCCATGCGGCCGCCGCTTGAGGCGCTGAACGAGGCGCAGCGCCAGCGGCTCTTCGCCGCCTTCGACACGATCACGCGGGCCAGGGCGGCCTGAGGAGGACTATCGGCATGCAAGCCGTCATTGCGAGGAGCGTAGCGACGAACCAATCCAGGGGGGCTCACGCAATCACCCTGGATTGCTTCGCTACGCTCGCAATGACGAGGAGGAGAGGGGCTTGAGCGAGGGCGATCAGGAGCGCGAAGGCGAGCCGCTGAAGCTGCGGGAGAAGGCCTATGCCAGTTTCACCGAGCGGCTGCTGGCGCGCGAGATCAAGCCGGGCCAGTTCGTGACCCAGCGCGAACTCGTCGCCATGACCGGCTTCCCGCTCGGCGCCATCCGCGAGCTGATCCCGCGGCTGGAGGCGGAGGGGCTGATCAAGACCGTGCCGCAACGCGGCATGCAGGTCGCCCATGTCGACCTCAACCTGATCCGCAACGCCTTCCAGTTCCGGCTCTTCCTCGAGAAGGAGGCGACCGCGGCCTATGCCCGCAACGCCTCCGACGCCGAGATCGCCGAGCAGCGCGAGCGGCATGAGGCGATCGTGCGCCGCGCCGAAGCCGGCGAGGAGGGGCAGGCGCTGATCGAGGAGGCCGAGGATGTCGACCGGCTGATGCACGAGGCGATCATCGACCATCTCGACAACGACATCGTCAGCCAGGCCTTTCGCGTCACCTGGCTGAAGATCAGGCTGATCCGCCAATACGAGACGCGCATCCACAACAGCATCATCGTGCCGGTGATGCAGGACCATCTCAAGATCATCGCCGCGATCGAGTCTCGCGACCCCGAGGCGGCGGCCGCCGCGATGAGCGAGCATATCGGCAACGCCAGGAACAGGGCCCTGCACTACTGAGAAATCCGTCGCGCCGGCGACGGGCCGGGTTTGAAAAGAGCGCCGACAAATCGGCCAATCGGGAGGAACGACCATGACTCTGACGAAACGCGATTTCCTCGTGAGTTCCGCTGCGGCCGGTGCCGCCGTGTTCATGCCGGCGATCGCCCGGGCGCAAGCGACCGTGCTGCGCTGGGGCGAGATGCTGCCGACCACCCATCCGCAGGTGCAGATGGTGGATCGCATCGCCAAGGAGGTGAAGGAGAAGACCGGCGGACGCGTCGACATCCAGTCCTTCCCGGCCGGCCAGCTCGGCTCCGGCAAGGACATGATGGAATCGGTCGCTTCCGGCGCGCTGACCATGACCACGGACGGTGCCGCGGCGCTCGGTTCTTTCCTGCCGCAGCTCTCGGTGATCGAGGCGCCCTATCTCTGGCGCGACCCGGCCCATATGGCCAAGGTCGGCAAGGCGCCGGTCTTCGCGCAGATGAACGCCGAACTGGTCAAGAAGCGCGGCCTGCGCATGGCCGCCGTGACCTATTACGGCAAGCGCCATCTCACCACCGGCACCAAGGCGGTGAAGAGCGCCGCCGATGTCGCGGGCCTCAAGCTGCGCGTCCCGCCGGTCGACACCTTCCGCGCCATGGTCGAGGCCTGGGGCGCCAAGGCGACGCCGGTCAACTTCAACGAGCTCTACCTGGCGCTGAGCCAGGGCGCGGTCGACGGCCAGGAGAACCCGCTGCCGACCATCCACAGCGCCAAGCTGCAGGAGGTGCAGAAGCACCTGATCCTGACCGGCCACATCATCACGCCGCGGCTGATCGTCATCAACGAGGAGTTCTGGAAGGGACTGAAGGAGGCCGACCGGAGCGTGCTCGAGGCCGCCATCGCCAATGGCGTGACCTGGCAGGATGCCGAGCTGGCGAATCAGGAAGGTAGCCTGGTCGCGACCCTGAAGGCGGCCGGGATGAGCGTCACCGAGCCCGATCTGGGGAGCTTCAGCAAGCCGGTCCTCGCGAGCCTGCCGAAGCAGTTCGAAGGCAAATGGGGCAAGGGCACCTGGGACGCGCTGATGGCGCTGTGACGGGCCAAACCGATGGCGGGGTTTGGCGCGGGAAACCCTCTCCCGGAGGGAGAGGGCAGGGTGAGGGGTAGGCCGCTGGACCCGCTGCGCGAGCGCTCACCGCGCACCCAGGCCACCGCTAACGATGCCCCTCCCCGAACACCTCACCCCTGCCCCTCTCCTTACAGGAGAGGGGTTCCCCGCGCCCTAAAGGCAGATGTCAGTGAAATCCCTCATCGCCCTTTCCGACCGTCTCGTGCGCGCCGCTGCCGTGGCCCTGCTGCTGGCGCTGCTCGTCGCGGTGCTGCTCGGCGTCCTGTCGCGCCAGCTCAACGCGCCGCTCGCCTGGACCGACGAGCTGGCTCAATACCTCCTGGTCTGGACCGGCTTCACCGGCTGGATCATCGCGGCGCGGCGACGCTCGCATATTCGGATCACGATCTTCGCCGAACGCCTGCCGGGCGCCGCGCAGCGTGTGCTCGAGATCGCGACGCAGGTCTCGATCATTCTCTTCGCCGCGATCCTGACGCGCTATTCCTTCGGCTTGATCGAGCGGACCTGGGACGTCGAATCGATCGCGCTGCCGGTCACGAGCGCGGCGCTCTATGTCGCGATGCCGCTCGCCGGCGTCGCGCTCATCCTGCAGGCGCTGGCCGAGATCGCAGATGCGCTGGCTGGCCGCAGGGTCGCAACGCCCGAGCCTGGAGCGCAGCCGCTATGAGCACCCTGATGCTGCAGATCCTGCCGGTCTGGTTCGCGTCGCTCCTGATCGGCGTGCCGCTCTTCGTCTCGATGGGGCTCGCGGCGGTCGCCTTCGCTTTCTTCGGCGGCTTCCCGCTCGGCATCGTGCCGCAGAAGATCGCGCAATCGGCCAATTCCTTCCCGCTGCTGGCGGCGCCGCTCTTCATCCTGATGGGCAACATCATGAATTCGGCCGGCATCACCGACCGGATCTTCACCTTCGCGACAGCCTGCGTCGGCTTCCTGCGCGGAGGCTTATGCCATGCCAATATCCTGGCCAGCGTGATCTTCGCCGGCATGTCGGGCTCGGCGGTGGCCGATGCCGGCGGCGTCGGCACGCTCGAGATCAAGGCGATGCAGGACGAGGGCTACGACCCCGAGACGGCCGCCGCGATCACGGCGGCCTCGGCGACGATCGGGCCGATCATCCCGCCTTCGCTGCCGATGGTGATCTATGGCGTCTCGGCCGATGTCTCGATCGGCGGCTTGTTCCTCGCCGGCATCATCCCCGGCCTGCTCATGGCCGGCGCCCTGATGGCGATGGTGGTCTATGTCGCCAAGAAGCGCGACCTGCCGCGCCATCCTTTCCCCGGCGCACGCCAGCTCTGGATCGCCTACAAGGAGGCCCACTGGGCGCTGATGACGCCGGTGATCCTGTTCGGCGGGATGATGGCGGGCATCTTCACGCCGACGGAGGCCGCGGCGGTCGCGACGGCCTATGCGCTGGTGCTCGGGCTCTTCGTCTATCACAGCTTCGACCTGAAGGAGCTGCCCGAGATCGCCGTCCAGACGGTCGAGACCACCGGCGTGGTGCTGGCGCTGGTGATGGCGGCGGCGGCGCTCGGCTGGTGCCTGTCGATCTCGCGGATCCCGCAAACGGTCGGGCCGATGCTGGTCGATCTCGCCGGCAACCCGCTGGTCTTCCTGCTGATCGTCAACCTGCTGCTGCTCTTCGTCGGCTGCTTCATGGAAGCGCTGGCCGCGATGCTGATCCTGATCCCGATCCTGACGCCGGCCGCGGCGCAGTTCGGCATCGACCCGATCCAGTTCGGGCTGATCTTCGTGCTCAACCTGATGATCGGGACGATCACGCCGCCGGTCGGGGTCGTGCTGTTCGTGACGTCGAAGATCGCGAAGATCTCGTTCGAGGCGATGTCGCGCGCGATCGTGCCCTGGCTCGTGCCGCTGCTGGCGGTGCTCGTCGCGGTCACGCTCTGGCCGCCGCTGACGACCTGGCTGCCCAATCTGGTGATGGGGAAATAGGGCTCAGCGGAACTCGCCGACGGCGCAGCTCTGGCCGCCATCGACGGGCAGGCAGATTCCGGTGATGAATTTCGCCTCGTCCGAGGCGAGGAAGACCGCCGCTGCCGCGATGTCCCAGGCGGTGCCCATCTTGCCCATCGGCACGGCGGCGTTGCGGGCGGCGACCATCTCGTCGACCGAGGCATATTGCCCGGAAATCTGCTTGTAGATCAGCGGCGTGTCCATCATGCCGGGCATGATGCAGTTGGCGCGGATGCCCTGCCTCGCATATTGCATGGCGAGCGCCATGGTCGCCTGGTTCACCGCCGCCTTGGTGGCGTAATAGGCAAAATAGGGATAGCCGGTCCAGCGGATCGCAGCCAGCGAGGAGATGTTGACGATCGCGCCGCCGCCACCCTTCAGCATATGCGGGATGACGGCCTTCGAGGTGCGGTAGACCGGGCCGAGATTGAGATCGATCGCCGCCTTGAACTGCTCCTCGCTCAATTCGACCGGGCCGCCCATATGGGTGAACCCGACATTGTTGTGCAGGATGTCGATACGGCCGAAGCGCTCGACGGCGGCGCTGGCGGCGGCCTCGACGGAGGCCTGGCTGGTGACGTCCGCCGCGATCGCGAGCGCCGCGCCGCCTTCGCCGGCGATGATGGCTGCGGTCTCCTCGGCGGCGGCCTGGACGAGATCGACACAGGCGATGCTCGCGCCCTCGCGGGCATAGGCGACGGCGGCGGCCTTGCCATTGCCCCAGCCCGGGCCGGACGAGCCCGCCCCGAAGACGATCGCGGTCTTGCCTTTCAGCCTGTCGGCCATGGTGGCGCTCTCCTCAGGCGAAACGAAACGCCGTCATCCCGGACGCAGCGAAGCGGAGCTCCGGGATCCATCGTAAGGCTCGGCGCTCCACGATGGATCCCGCAGCGGCGCGGCCTCGCCGCTTGTCCGGGATGACGGTGAGGGGTGAAAACCTCAGCTCAGGCTGCCGCCGACGGCCTTCTCGAGGATGGCCCAGGCCTCGTCGCCGTATTTCTTCTTCCACTCGGCATAGAAGCCGGCCTTGCGCAGCGCGTCGCGGAAGGGCTCGGCCTTGGTCTCGTTATAGGTCATGCCCTTGGAGACGAGCTCGTCCTTCAGGCCGGCATTGAGCTTGGCGACGTCGGCGCGCTCGAGCAGGGCGGCGTCGTCGAGGTTCTTGGCGACGATCTTGCGCAGGTCCTCGGGCAGCTTCTCCCAGGCGCGGCGGTTCGCCAGGAACCAGAAGCCGTCCCACATATGGTTGGTGACCGAGAGGTATTTCTGCACCTCGTAGAGCTTGGCGGTCGAGATGATGGCGAGCGGGTTCTCCTGGCCGTCGACAACCTTGGTCTGCAGGGCGGTATAGACCTCGGCGAAATTGATGCTGGCCGGGGCCGACTGGAAGGCGGTGAACATCGAGGTCCAGAGCGGGGAGACCGGCACGCGGATCTTGAAGCCCTTGAGGTCGTCCGGCGTCGCGATCGGGCCCTTGGAGCTCGTCATCTGGCGGAAGCCGTTGTCCCAGATCTTGTCCATGACGACGAGATTGGCCTTGCCGATCTGGCCACGGACATAGGCGCCGAGCTCGCCATCCATCGCCTTCCAGACGGAGTCGTAGTTCGGGAAGGCGAAGCCGATGCCGCTGAGCGAGGCGTTCGGCACCAGCGTCGAGAGGATCAGCGGCGAGAGCGTGAAGAACTCGACGCCGCCGGAGCGCACCTGGCTCAGCATGTCGGTGTCGGAGCCGAGTTGGTTGTTCGGGAAGATCTGGATGACGACGCGACCCTTCGTCTCCTGCTTGATCTTCTCGACCGCCTCGTTGGCGCGGGTGTTCATCGGGTGCGAGATCGGCAGGTTATTGGCGTATTTATAAGTGAATTCGGCGGTCTGCGCCTCGGCCCGGCCGATATGGAACGAGCCGATCGTGGCGGCTGCGGCGGTGCCCTGCAGCAGGGTGCGGCGTGAAATGGTCATGAGCGTTTCTCCTGGCGGTTTCTGGTTTGTTGCAGCGAGTTAGAAGGTTCGGGCGGTGGCGGACAATCTCCGGAAACGCTGTGCGGCCTTGCCCTGCGGTCACAGCACCCAGGTCGAGAGACCGGGCACGACCGCGATGACGACGAGGCCGATCAGCAGCGCGACGAGATAGGGCCAGATCGCGCCCATCGCCTCGTCGGGCGAGACATTGCCGATCTTGCAGGCGATGTAGAAACCGATGCCGATCGGCGGGGTCATCAGGCCGATATTCATCGCCGTGACCACGACCATCGAATAATGCACGTCGTTGATGCCGAGATTCTTGGCGATCGGGAACATCAGCGGCGCCATCAGCACGATCGCGGGCAGGCCTTCCAGCACGCAGCCCAGCACCAGGAAGACGACGATGGTCACGGCCATGAAGGTCAGCCAGCCACCCGGCAGCCCGGCCATGAAGGTGGCGAGATCGCGGGCGAAGCCGGTCTGGGTCAGGGCCCAGGCCATGGCGAGCGCGGTGCCGAGGATCATCAGGATCGCGCCCGAGAGCGCTGCCGTCTCGACCAGCATCGCATAGCATTTGCGCCAGCCGATGCCGCCATAGAGCACGATGCCGATGATGAAGGCGTAGAGCACCGCGATAGTCGAGACCTCGGTCGCGGTGGCGATGCCGCCGCCGACGGCACCGCGGATCAGGAAGGGCAGGACCAAAGCCGGCCCGGCGATCAGCGCGGTGCGGCCGATCACCTTGAGCGGCGCACGGCGGACGCCCTTCATGTCCTCGCCGATCGCCTTCCAGCGCGCCAGCAGCGCGAGCGCGACGAGCAGCACCATGGCGATGCCGAAGCCGGCATTGAACAGCCCGGCGATCGAGACGCCGGCGACCGAGCCGAGCACGATCAGGACGATGCTCGGCGGCACGGTGTCGGCCATAGCCGCGCCCGTCGAAAGCAGCGCGATCAGCTCCTTCGGCTGGTAGCCGCGCCGCTTCATCTCGGGGAAGAGCGCCGGCGCCACCGTCGCCATGTCGGAGACCTTCGAGCCGGAGATGCCGGAGACCAGGAAGAGCGAGCCGAGCAGGACATAGGACATGCCGGCGCGGACATGCCCGAGGAGCGAGGCGAGGAAGTCGACGATCGCCTTGCCCATGCCGGTGGCGTCGAGGATGCAGCCGAGCAGGACGAAGATCGGCACGGAGAGCAGGATGATGCTCGACATGCCCTCGTCCATCCGGCCGATCATCACGATCGTCGGGACGCTGGTGCTGAAGGCGAGGAAGGCGAGCGTGCCCAGGCCGAAGCAGAAGGCGATCGGTACGCCGGCGACGAGGCAGAGCGCGACGACGATGACGAGGAAGATCAGGATATTGGCGTAGCCGAGGCCCTTGAAGACCGGAATCATCGCCCAGCAGGCCGCCGCCAGCGCCGCGACGACGGCGACGGCGAGAATGAGGTCGGACAGGCGCGAGGTCCGCACGGCATGGCGCAGCGTCAGCAGGAACATCGCGGCGATGCCGAAGGCGATCGCCGAGACGCGCCAGCTATTGGGGATGTTGAGCGCGGCCGAGGTGACGTAGGATTCCTCGATCGCGTAGTCGATCGCCGGATAGATCATCGCGACCAAGAAGGCGGCGACGGCGACCAGCGCCAAAGCATGCACGAATTCGCGCAGGCGCTCCGGCATCATGCCGACGAAGAGCGTCAGCTTGAGATGTTCGTTGCGGTCGATCGCGATCGCCGAGCCGAGCATGGCGAGCCAAAGGAAGGAGATCGAGGCGGCTTCGTCGATCCAGACCACCGGCAGCGAGAAGACATAACGCGAGGTGACGCCGAGCAGCAGCAGGCCGACGATGACGAGAAGCAGGGCGGCGCTGACCATCTCGATCGGCCGCATGACGGCGGAACCGGCCTGCGCGGGCTCGATATCGACCGGATTCTCGGAGGGAACGAGGCTCTCGCTGAGCTGGGACATGTCCGGCCGCTCTCAGGCCCGTTCGGGCGTCGGAACACCGGTATCGGCCACAGGGGCCGCGTCCGGCCAGCCGGAAACTCGTGGCATCATCGATCTCCTCCCGCGCGCCGCAATTATCTGGCTCTCAGGGCCGGGCGCGGTCCATACTATGGATGAAGCATCATCCGGACGGGCGCCAGAATACACAAGCATGCCAACGTTGCAATCTCCCAGGCGGAGAACTAGGCTTCATTCAACAATAAGCGGGTCCATATCATGGACTTGCGCTGAGGCTTTGGGATGGAACAACGCATCGCATCGGCAGGCGACCTTCCCGGTTCGCAAAGCGTCGACCGCGCCTTGCGCTTGCTGGCCCTGATCGGCCGCGAGCCTGCGGGTGGCTTGCCGCTCAGCGAAATCGTCGTGGAAAGCGGCCTCAACAAGCCGACGGCGCGGCGCCTGCTGCTGGCCTTGATCCGGGCCGGGCTGGTCGAACAGGAGGCGACCACCCGGCATTACTGCCTGGGCCAGGAGGCTTTCGTGCTGGGGGTCCTGGCGGCGCGCCGGCACGGTCTGCTCGAGCTCGCGATGGAGAGCCTGCGCCGGCTGTCCGAGATCACCATGGACACGAGCTTCCTCTCGGTCCGGCGGGACAATTACGCCGTCTGCCTGCACCGGGAGGAGGGGACCTATCCCGTGCGGACCCATGCGCTCCAGGCCGGGCAGCAGCACCCCCTCGGCGTCGGTGCGGGCTCGCTCGCCATGCTGGCGGCGCTGCCCGACGACGAGGTCGAGCGCATCATGGCCGCCAATGAAAAGTCGCTGCTTGCGCAATATCCGGGCTTCCCGCCCGACGGGGTCCGCGCCGATCTGGCGCTCGCCCGGGAGCGCGGCTTCTCGCTGAATCCGGGCCGGCTGGTCGCCAGCTCATGGGGCGTCGGCGTCGCCTTCCGCTATCCCGACGGCCGTGTCGCCGGTGCGCTCAGTCTGGCTGCAATCGACAGCCGGATGATGCCCGCGCGCCAGCTCGAGCTGGCGCGGCATCTCTCGGTCGAGGCTGCCCGGATGGAGCGCCTGCTCGGCGAGATGTTCGTTTCGAAAGCACATTCCGGCGAAGCCCCGTTGCGGGCGCGCGCCATCACGACATCGAGGAGCGCCTGACGTGACCGAAACCGCCTCAAGCCGGGCCGCGCCGCGCGGCGGGGTCGCGCCGATGACCCGGCGCGTGATGAACCTCGCCCATATCGTCACGCAGAACGCGCGCCGCTTCGCCGAGCGGCCGGGCTTCATCCAGGGCGAGCGGCAATGGAGCTGGGCCGAGATCGACGCGCAGGTCTCGGCGCTTGCCGCCGCGCTGGCCGAGCGGGGTATTGGACGGGGAGATCGCATCCTCGTCCATTCCAAGAATTGCGAGACGATGTTCGTCTCGATGTTCGCTGCCTTCCGCCTCGGGGCCGTCTGGGTGCCGACCAATTTCCGGCTGCTGCCGGACGAGGTCGCCTATCTCGCGACGGCCTCAGGCGCGAAAGCCTTCCTCTGCCACGGCGATTTTCCGGATCACGCCGGGGTCGTCGCGGCTGCCAGCCCTGCCCCTGAGTTCATCTGGCGCATCGGACCCGGAGTCTTCGGCGAGGCCGAGGTCGACGAGATGATCGCGCGCCATGCCGGCGCGCAGGTCGCCAACGCCGCCGTCGAGCATGACGATCCCTGCTGGTTCTTCTTCACCTCGGGCACCACGGGGCGCTCCAAGGCGGCCGTGCTGACCCATGGCCAGATGGGCTTCGTCGTCACCAACCATCTCTGCGACCTGCTGCCCGGCACGACGGAACAGGACGCCTCGCTGGTGGTCGCGCCGCTCTCGCATGGCGCGGGCGTGCATCAGCTCGTGGTCTCGGCGCGCGGCGCGCCGACGATCCTGCTGCCGACCGAGCGCTTCGACGTCGACGAGGCCTATCGGCTGATCGCGAAATACCGCGTTACCAACATCTTCACCGTGCCGACGATCCTGAAGATGCTGGTCGAGCATCCGGCGGTCGACGCCCACGATCATTCCTCGCTGCGTCATGTCATCTATGCCGGGGCGCCGATGTATCGCGAGGACCAGAAGGCGGCGCTCGCCAAGCTCGGCCCGGTGATCGTGCAGTATTTCGGGCTGGGCGAGGTCACCGGCAACATCACGGTGCTGCCGCCGGCGCTGCATGACCCGCAGGACGGCCCGCAGGCGCGGATCGGCACCTGCGGCTTCGAGCGCACCGGCATGCAGGTCCAGATCCAGGACGACGAAGGCCGGGAGCTTCCTCCCGGCGAGCAAGGCGAGATCTGCGTCATCGGCCCGGCCGTCTTCGCGGGCTATTACGACAACCCCGAAGCTAACGCGAAATCCTTCCGCGACGGCTGGTTCCGCACCGGCGATCTCGGCCATATGGACGCCGAAGGCTTCCTCTACATCACCGGCCGCGCCTCGGACATGTACATCTCCGGCGGCTCGAACATCTATCCGCGCGAGATCGAGGAGAAGATCCTGACCCATCCGGCGATCGCCGAGGTCGCGGTGGTCGGCGTGCCCGACCCGGTCTGGGGCGAGATCGGCGTCGCCGTCTGCGTCGCTCGCCCGGGCGAGAATGTAAGCGAGGCCGAGCTCGCGGCCATGCTTTCGGAGAAGATCGCCCGCTACAAGTTGCCGAAGCGCTTCTTCTTCTGGGATGCGCTGCCGAAATCCGGTTACGGCAAGGTGCCCAAACGGCTGGTGAAGGACGAGCTCGAGGCGCGCGGCGAGCTCGACTGGCTGCGGAGCAACGCCTCGTGAGGCGGATCGAGCAACCCGGCTCCGGCCCGGCCGAGCGGATCCAGTGGGTGGAAGCGCATGGGCGGCGCTTCGAGATGGCGCTGGCAGCGGGGCTGCCGCTTCTGGAAGCAGTGCGGCACGGCTTCGCGGCGGCCGGCTTCAGCAGCGGCGTCGTCACGGTGGACGGACTGGCGCTCGGCCCCTTCGCCTATGTGATGCCGGCGCTGTCGCAGACGCCCGACCATGCGGCGTTCTACAGCGAGATCTTCCGCCCGGCCGGGGTGACCCGGATCGAGACCGGGGCCATGACCTTCGGCTCGCGCGACGGCGCGCCCTTCTTCCACTGCCATGCGCTCTGGACGGAGGCCGATGGTCGGCTGAATGGCGGGCATATCCTGCCGGACGAGACCATCCTGGCCGAGCCGATCAGCCTGTCCGCGGTCGGCCTCGACGGAGCGGAGTTCGTCGCGGCGCATGATCCAGAGACCAATTTCAAGCTGTTCGGACCGGTCGCCGCGCCATCGTCCGGCGCTTCGCGCGAGGGGCGCTACTTCGCCCTGCGGGTGCGGCCCAATGTCGATTTCACCGGTGCTCTGGAAGGCTTCTGCGCCGAACGGGGCATCAGGCGGGCGGTCATCCATGGCGGCGTCGGCAGCACGATCGGCGCCCGCTTCGGCGATGGCCGGCTCGTCGAGAATTTTGCGACGGAGGTCGCGATCCAGTCGGGCGTGATCGAGCCGGCGGGTGGGCAGCTCGCGGCCGAGATCGATGTGGCGCTCGTCGATTTCACCGGCGCCATGGCCCAGGGCCGCTTGCAGCGCGGCGACAACCCGGTGCTGATGACCTTCGAGCTCGTGCTCGAGGCGCGGTGACAGCCTCGTTCCTGCTTCCGAGCCAAGCACGAGGCCCTCTCCCACACGGGAGAGGGGTTCCCCGCGCCCTTCCTTTTATGGGCTGCGTTTCCTTGCGACCTCCATGTCCCGCAAATCCTTCCGCCGGATCTTGCCGGTCGCGGTCATCGGCAGCTCGGTGACGAACTCGATCTCGCGCGGGTACTGGTAAGCGGCGAGCCGCGCCTTGACGAAGTCCTGGATCTCGGCGGCGAGCGCGTCCGAGGGCGCGATGCCGGGCTTAGGCAGGACGAAGGCCTTGACCACCTCGGTTCGCACCGGATCGGGGCTGCCGACCACCGCGACCATCAGCACGGCCGGGTGACGGATGATGCAGTCCTCGATATCGCCGGGGCCGATCCGGTAGGAGCCGCTCGAGATGATGTCGTCGTCGCGGCCCTGGAACCAGAAATAGCCGTCCTCGTCGCAGGCGCCGGTATCGCCGGTGATGAGCCAGTCGCCGGTGAACTTGGCCGCGGTCGCCTCGGGCTGGCGCCAATATTCCAGCATCATCACCGGATCGGGTCGCGCGACCGCGATCAGGCCGGGCTCGCCGGCCGGCAGCACCTCGCCCTGTGGCGAGATCACCGCGACGCGGTGGCCGGGAACAGCGCGGCCCATCGAGCCGGGCTTGACCGGGAACAGGCTGGCGCAGTTCGAGACGATCAGGTTGGCCTCGGTCTGACCGTAGAACTCGTTGACCTCGAAGCCGAAGGTCTCGCGGCTCCAGGCCAGCATGTCGGCGCCGAGCGTCTCGCCGCCGGTGCCGATCGAGCGCATGGCATAGCCGAAGCGCTCCCGCGGATTTTGCACCTGGCGCATCAGCTTCAGCGCGGTTGGCGGCACGAAGGCGTTGCGAACCTTGTGGCGCGCCATCAGCTCGAAGGCCGCTTCCGGATCGAATTTTCGCGCCCGCGAGGCCAGGACGGGGATGCCGAAATAGAGGCTCGGCAGCAGCACGTCGAGCAGCCCGCCGGCCCAGGCCCAGTCGGCCGGCGTCCAGAACAGGTCGTCGGCCTGCGGGAAGAACTCTTGCGGCAGCTGCACGCCCGGCAAATGGCCGAGCAGGACGCGGTGAGCATGCAGGGCGCCCTTCGGCTTTCCGGTCGTGCCGGAGGTGTAGATGATCAGCGCCGGGTCGTCGGCGCGGGTGTCGAGGGGAGCGAAGCTGTCGCTGGCTTTCTCGATCTCGCCTGCAAAATCGAGATGGCCGGCGCCGTCGATCAGGAAGATGCGCCGCAGCTCAGGTAGGGCATCGCGGATCGCCTCGATCTTGCCGATATTCTCGCCGTCGGTGATCAGGGCGCTGGCGCCGCTATGCTGCAGCCGGTGCTCGAGCGCCTCCGGGCCGAACTGGGTGAAGAGCGGCAGCGCGATCGCGCCCATCTTGTAGATGGCGAGATGGGCCATCGCGGTCTCGGGCCGCTGTGGCAGCAGGATGCCGACGCGCTCGCCCGGCCGGACGCCATGGGCGCGCAGCATGTTGGCGAGCTGGTTGGTGCGGCGCTTCAGCTGGTCGAAGCCGATCGTCGCGACGGCCCCGTCCTGGTCCTCGTAGATCAGCGCGGGCTTGCCCGAGCCGTCGGCATGGCGGTCGCAACAGGCGACGCCGATATTGAAGCGCTCGGGGATCTGCCAGCGAAAGCCGTCGACGGTGTCGCGGTAGGTGCTGCGGCGTTCGAGCATCAGCCCTGCTCCCCGGCGCGGCGCTTCATCAGCAGCTTGAGATGGCCGGTCTGGATGTGCTCGCCGCGCTGGTTGTGGACGTCGAGGCGCAGCGTCAGGACACCGCGATCAGGCTTTCGGCTCGGCACTTTTTCGACCGGTGTGACGACCGCATGGACGGTGTCGCCGATCTTCACCGGCCCCGTGAAACTCCAATGCAGATCGAGCAGGCCCATGGTCGTGCCGTCGATCAGGTTCTGCTGCGACATCAGGCCGATCGCCATCGCGAGCGTCAGCGGGCCGTGGGCGATGCGCTCGCCAAAGGACGTATCGGCGCAATACTCGGCATCGACATGCAGCGGGTTGAAATCGCCGGACAGTCCGGCAAAGAGCGTGATGTCGCCCTCGCCGACGGTGCGCCCGCGCGTGGTGATGCTCCCGGAGAGGTCGAAATCCTCGAAATAGAGCCCCATCGCCTCCTCCCGGCTTTCGCGCATACTAGCGCGCCGGCAAGGACGGCTGGCAAGCGCGCGAGGGAGAGGATTTGCTCACGACGGGGTTGCGTCGATGGGCGCGCTGGCTGACGTAGCGGACAATTTATGTTATACGAACTGTACAACATGGGAGCCGTCCGATGAACAAGCCGAGCAAGACGACCAAGGGCGAGCCGGTCGATAACTCGACCGTGCTGCAGATCCGCAAGATCGGCAATTCGGTGGGCATCATCCTGCCGAAGGAGCTGCTGGCGCGGCTCAAGCTTGCCGAGGGGGACAGGCTGCATGTTGTAGAACAACCCAATGCCGGCCTTCGCCTGGTCAAGCAGGCACCTGATTTCGACAAGGCGATGCAGGCGGCTCGCCGCGGCATGAAAATCTACCACAATGCCTTGGCCGAGCTCGCCAAATGACGGAGCCGTTCTGGCTGTCCGAGGAGATCGTGACAGCCATCCACGACGAACAGCTCGCCATTCATGGCGGAGGAGTCGGGTTGCGCGATGCCGGGATGCTGGCATCGGCGCTGGAGAGGCCGATCAACAAATGGGCCTACGAAAGCGCCGAACTGCCGGAGTTGGCGGCTGCCTACGCCTTTGCCCTCGCCAAAAATCACCCCTTTATCGATGGCAACAAGCGCATCTCGCTGCTGGCGCTTTACACCTTCCTGTTCGTGAATGGCGTGGAGTTCATCGTCGCCGAAGCCGACGCTGCCGCGATGATCCTTGCTCTCGCTGCGGGCGAAGTCGGTGAAGAAGGCCTCGCGCGCTGGATCCGCGACAACTGGCCCAAAGACGACTGACCCGAGGATGCTACGCCATGAAAACGCCGATCTGGATCGAGGCCGCGATCAACGGGCCATGGGGTCGCGAGCGCCAGCCCGGCATTCCGATCAGCATTCCCGAGATCGTCGCCGACGGCATCGCGGCGGTCGAGGCGGGGGCGGCGATCGTGCATCTGCATGTCTATGACGTCGCGACCGGCCGCCAGCGCGACGACTGGCAGCTTTATGCGCAGGCGATCGAGGGTATCCGGGCGAAGGTCGACGCCATCGTCTATCCGACCATCCCGATCGTCGGCTCGGGCTATGCCGGCGACATCGTCGGCTCCGGCCGATACTGGCATCTGGAGGAACTGGCGAAGCGCGGCCTCGCCGAATGGGGCGTGCTCGATCCCGGCTCCTGCAACTGGACGACCTTCGCGGGGATTCCGGACGGGGAGGCGGGCTTCATCTACCAGAATCCCGGCGAGCATATCCGCGAGGGCATGGCGGTGGCGCAGCGCCACAAGGTGCATCCGAGCTATGCGATCTATGAGCCCGGCTTCACGCGGCTCGGCGCCGCGCTCGCCAAGGCCTATCCCGGCATGCCCACGCCGATCTACCGGCTGATGTTCTCCGACGCCTTCGCCTGGGGCTTTCCGCCGAAGCCTTACGCGCTCGACGCCCATCTCTCCCTGCTCGCCGAGGATGCGCCCGGCGCGCCGGTGATGATCGCCGGCCTCGGCGTCGAGCTCGGCGGGCTGATCCCGCATGCAGTCGCGCGTGGGGTCCATGTCCGTGCCGGGCTGGAGGATGCGCCGTTCGGCGAGACCCGCGGCAATGCCGCGCTGATCGCGGAGGCGGTCGCGCGCGTCGAGGCGGCAGGCGGCCGGGCGGCGAGTGCGGCCGAGGTCAGATCCGGGCTCGCCGCCATTGAGGCGGCCCGGGGCTAGCGTCCGGGCCAGTCGTTTTCCCAAGTGTCCAGCAGGAGTTCACGCCATGGCATCGGTCACCGTCGAGCTGCGCAATGTCGAGGGCACGCAAGCCGCCATGGGCTGGGCCGGCGGGCACACGATCATCGTCGACCGGCCCGAGGGCAGGGCCGGCGGCATGGGGCTCGGCTTCAACGGCGCGCAGATGCTGGCGCTCGCGCTTGGCGGCTGCTTCTGCAACGATCTGCGCTATGTCGCGCAGGAGATGGGCGTCGCCATCCGGTCGCTCGCGGTCTCGGTCACGGTCGAGCTCGCCGGCGAGCCGCTGCTGACGACGCAAGCGGCCATGGCCGTCACCTGCGCGCTCGAGGACGGTTCCGACCCTGCGGCCCTGATCGAGCGGGCCAAGGCGAGCTGCATGGTCAGCAATTCGCTGCGCAAGGGCATTCCGGTCGCGATCGCGGTCGCTTCCTGAATGAACGGGTGCGGGGCGAGGCATTTCGCGCATTGGCGCTCGGCCCGATCGGACCCTACATGCTGAGCACGATCCTGCCGCCAAGCCCGTGAGCCCCATGTCCGAACGCGACAGCGAAGCCAATCGTTTCTCCGCCCGCGCGGCGCGCTATGCCCGTGTCGGGGCCAATGTCGGCGGGGTCGCCGCACGGATCGCGGGCACGCGTCTGTTCGGGCTCGACGGGCGCAATGCCAGCAATGCCGAGGCGCTGGCCAAGGCGCTGGGCGGCCTGAAAGGGCCGATCATGAAGGTGGCGCAGCTCGTCGCCACCATTCCCGATGTCGTGCCGCCGGAATATGCCGCCGAGCTGCAGAAGCTGCAGTCGCAGGCGCCGCCGATGGGGGCGGCCTTCGTCAAGCGCCGGATGATGGCCGAGCTCGGCCCGCAATGGCGCGAGCGCTTCGGCGAGTTCGACCTGAAGCCGGCAGCGGCGGCCTCGCTCGGACAGGTGCATCGGGCGGTATCGCTCGATGGCGTGCAGCTCGCCTGCAAGCTGCAATATCCCGATATGGAATCGGCCGTGGAGGCCGATATCTCGCAACTCGACATCCTGTTCGCGCTGCACCGGCGCATGGAGCCGGTGATCGATACGACCGAGATCGCCAAGGAGATCGGCGCGCGGGTGCGCGAAGAGCTCGATTACCTCCGCGAGGCCAAGCATATCGCGCTCTACCGGGAGATGCTGGCGCATACGCCCGAGGTGCGCGTTCCCGCGCTCGAGGCCTCGCTGTCGACCAGGCGCCTGCTGACCATGCATTGGCTCGAGGGCGACAGGATCCTCGACCACAAGCAGGACGGGCAGGAGGCCCGCGACCGGATCTCGACGGCGATGTTCAAGGCCTGGTGGCGGCCCTTCAGCCATCACGGCGTCATCCATGGCGACCCGCATCTCGGGAACTACACGGTCTTCTCGGAGGATGGCGCGCCGGGCGGCATCAACCTGCTCGATTATGGCTGCATCCGCATCTTTCCGCCCTCCTTCGTCGGCGGCGTGGTCGACCTCTATCGCGGCCTGCTCGAGAACGATCAGGCGCGCGTCGTCCATGCCTATGAGACCTGGGGCTTCAAGGGGCTCGGCAAGGATCTGGTCGAGACGCTGAACATCTGGGCCCGCTTCATCTACGGGCCGCTGCTGGAGGACCGGACGCGGCGCATCGCCGAAGGCGTCAGCCCGGCGGAATATGGCCGCAAGCAGGCCTTCCAGGTGCATCAGGCGCTGAAGCAGCGCGGGCCGGTGACCGTGCCGCGCGAATTCGTCTTCATGGACCGGGCCGCCATCGGCCTTGGCGGCGTCTTCCTGCATCTCGACGCGGAGCTGAATTTTCACCGGCTTTTCGAGCGCGAGATCGAGAATTTCGCGGTCGAGCGGGTCGCTTCGGACCAGGCGAATGCGCTGAACCGGGCCGGACTCGCTCCGGCCCGCTGAGCGGAAGCGCGATCGCGGTTTCCGCTACGTTCGCAACTTCCTGGAAGCCGGGATCGTCAGGCCCGAGATTGCCTATGAAACAGGCGTTCGTGGCGCGTTGACGCGTTGCCAGACCCTTCGCTGGTGCGCTACAGGGCAACAGGACCTTTTCAAGCCGGAGCCCTCTTCATGGCCGACCACGGACACAGCGCCGCCGACACTCCCGAGATGGACTATGCCGAGCACGAGCGCACCTATCGCGGCTTTCTCCATTTCGCCGAAGTCGGCACCGTGGCCTGCCTCGCGATCGTGGCGGCGCTCGCCGTCGGCGGCACCAAGCACGCCTGGGGCACGGCCCTGGTCGGCACGCTCCTGACCCTGGTCGGGTCGGTGGTCGGGATCGCGGCCCCCTCGCTCTCCTGGAAGGCGCCGGCGGTGCCGCTGGTGCTGATGCTGCTCGCGCTCATCCTCATGTAAAGCCGGAAAGGCCCCGCCTGCCATGCGCATTGCTGTCCCAGCCGAAACGCAAGGGGCGGAAACCCGCGTCGCCGTGACGCCGGAAACCGTCCGCAAGTTCATTGGCCTCGGGGCCGAGATCGTCGTGGAGAAAGGCGCGGGGCTCGCCTCCGGCATCACCGATGCCGATTACGAGGCTGCCGGCGCGAGCATTGCGAAGAACGCCAAGGAGGCGCTGAAGGGCGCCGCCATCGTGCTGAAGGTGCGCCGTCCGGCGGAGGCCGAACTCGCCAGCCTGCCTGCGGGCGCGCTCGTGATCGGCACCATGGACCCCTATGGCAACGAGGCGGCTCTCGAAGGCCTCGCCAAGGCCAAGGTCGCCGCCTTCGCCATGGAGTTCATGCCGCGCATCACCCGCGCGCAGGTGATGGACGTGCTGTCCTCGCAGGCCAATCTCGCCGGTTACCGGGCGGTGATCGACGGCGCGGCCGAATACGGCCGGGCGCTGCCGATGATGATGACGGCGGCCGGCACGGTTCCGGCGGCGCGCATCTTCATCATGGGCGTCGGCGTCGCCGGCCTGCAGGCGATCGCGACGGCTCGCCGTCTCGGCGCCATCGTCACCGCGACCGACGTGCGGCCCGCCACCAAGGAGCAAGTCGAGTCGCTCGGCGCAAAATTCCTCGCGGTCGAGGACGAGGAATTCAAGCAGGCGCAGACCGCCGGCGGCTACGCCAAGGAAATGTCCAAGGAATACCAGGCGAAGCAGGCCGAGCTGACCGCCGGCCACATCGCCAAGCAGGACATCGTCATCACGACGGCGCTGATCCCCGGCCGCCCGGCGCCGAAGCTGATCTCGGCCGCGATGGTCGAGAGCATGAAGCCCGGCTCGGTGATCGTCGATCTCGCGGTCGAGCGCGGCGGCAATTGCGAGCTCGCCAAGCCGGGCGAGGTCGCGGTCACGCCGAACGGCGTCAAGATCGTCGGCCATCTCAACGTGCCGGGACGGCTGCCTGCGACCTCGTCGAGCCTCTATGCCAAGAACCTGTTCGCCTTCGTCGAGACCCTGATCGACAAGGCCGAGAAGAAGCTCGCGGTGAACTGGGACGACGAGCTGGTCAAGGCCACGGCCCTGACCAGGGATGGCGCCGTCATCCATCCGAATTTCGCGGCCAAGCCCGCGCCTGTCACCGAGGGGAGTGTCCAGAATGGCTAATCCGACACCCGAACAGGCCCTCGAGCAGGCGCGCTCGGCAGCAGCCCTCGCGAAACAGGCGGCAGAACTCGCCGAGCGCTATGCCGAGCAGGCGGCGGTCGCCGCCAGCGTCGCGACCGGCGGCGTCGACCCGACCGTCTACCGGCTGGCGATCTTCGCGCTCGCCGTCTTCGTCGGCTATTACGTGGTCTGGTCGGTCACCCCGGCGCTGCACACACCGCTAATGTCGGTCACCAACGCGATCTCCTCTGTCATCGTCGTCGGCGCGCTGCTCGCCGTCGGCGTAACGGCAGCGCCCGCGATGGGCGATGGCCCGCTCTGGGCCAAGATCTTCGGCTTCATCGCGCTAGTGCTGGCCTCGGTGAACATCTTCGGCGGCTTCCTCGTCACCGAGCGCATGCTCTCGATGTACAAGAAGAAGGGCTGAGCGCATGGCCGCCAATCTCTCAGCCATCCTCTACCTGGTCGCCGGCGTTCTCTTCATCCTGGCGTTGCGCGGCCTGTCTCATCCGACATCGTCGCGCCAGGGTAACCGCTACGGCATGATCGGCATGGCGATCGCCATCCTGACGACGGTGATCTTCTTCCCGCCGGCGGGCTTCTCGGGCTGGTTCCTGGTGATCGCGGGCATCGCGGTCGGCGGCGGCATCGGTGCCGTCATGGCCAAGCGCGTGCAGATGACGCAGATGCCGCAGCTCGTCGCCTTCTTCCATTCGCTGGTCGGCCTGGCGGCGGTGCTGGTCGCGGCGGCCGCGCTCTATGCGCCGGAGGCCTTCGGCATCGGCCGCGTCGGCTCGATCAAGGGCGCGAGCCTGTTTGAGATGGCGCTGGGCTGCGCCATCGGCGCGATCACCTTCACCGGCTCGATCATCGCCTTCCTCAAGCTCGACGGGCGCATGAGCGGCAAGCCGATCATGCTGCCGCAGCGCCACGGCATCAATATCGGGCTCGGCATCGCGCTCCTCGTGCTGCTGCTGATCTTCCTGAAGAGCGAGAGCCATGTCGTTTTCTGGCTGATCGTGCTGGTCTCCTTCGCGCTCGGCGTGCTCTTGATCGTGCCGATCGGCGGCGCCGACATGCCTGTCGTGGTCTCGATGCTCAACTCCTATTCGGGCTGGGCTGCGGCGGGCATCGGCTTCACGCTCGGCAACATGGCGCTGATCATCACCGGCGCGCTGGTCGGCTCGTCGGGCGCGATCCTGTCCTACATCATGTGCAAGGGCATGAACCGGAGCTTCATCTCGGTCATCCTCGGCGGCTTCGGCGGCGAGACGGCGGGCGCGGCCGCAGGCGCGGCCGAGGCGCGGCCGGTCAAGCAGGGCTCGGCGGACGATGCCGCCTACATCATGAAGAACGCCGGCAAGGTCATCATCGTGCCGGGCTACGGCATGGCCGTGGCCCAGGCGCAGCACGCGCTGCGCGAGATGGCGGATATGCTCAAGAAGGAAGGCGTCGAGGTCAAATACGCGATCCATCCAGTGGCCGGCCGCATGCCGGGCCATATGAACGTGCTGCTGGCCGAAGCCAATGTGCCCTATGACGAGGTCTTCGAGCTCGAGGACATCAACTCGGAATTCGGCCAGGCCGACGTCGCCTTCGTCATCGGCGCCAACGACGTCACCAACCCGGCCGCCAAGACCGATCCGCAATCGCCGATCTTCGGCATGCCGATCCTCGACGTGGAGAAGGCCAAGACCGTGCTGTTCATCAAGCGCGGCATGGGCTCGGGCTATGCCGGCGTCGAGAACGAGCTGTTCTTCATGCCCAATACGATGATGCTGTTCGGCGATGCCAAGAAGGTCACCGACGACATCGTCAAGGCGATGGCACACTAGCTCTTGTCACCGTGATGTCGCGAAGGGTCGGCTTGATGCCGGCCCTTTTCGTTTCGGCGGCTCGCCGCCGCACCAGGGAGCCGCCGCCGTGATGCGCTTCGTGAAGATCGTCATCGGCAGTGCCCTATTCGCCTATCTCGCCGTCCTCGGACTGCTCTACGTGATGCAGCGCGACCTGATGTATCCGCGCAATCCGGCCCGCGCCGAGATCGCCGGCGCCAATCTGCCCGGCCTCGAGGAGACGGTGCTGACCAGCGCCGACGGCGAGCGGCTGGTCGCCTGGGTGGTACCGCCGCGCGAGGGCAAGCCGGTGCTGCTGTTCTTCCATGGCAATGCCGGGAATTTCGCCCGGCCGATCCGGCAGGCGCGCTTCCGCGCCCTGACCGAGGACGGGACCGGGCTCTTCGCCGTGAATTATCGCGGCTATGGCGGCTCGACCGGCTCGCCGTCGGAGGAGGGGCTGGCGCGGGACGCCGAGGCGGCCTACGCCGCGGCTGCGGCGCGCTTCTGGCCCGAGCGTCTCGTCGGATACGGGGAATCGCTCGGTACCGGCGTCGTGCTCAAGCTGGCTGCCGCGCGCCCGCTGCAGGCCGTGATCCTGGAGGCGCCCTATCTCTCGACCGCGTCGGTGGCGCAGCTCGTCTATCCGTTCGTGCCGATCGCGCTCCTGATGAAGGACCAGTTCCGCTCGGACCTGGTGATCGGACAGCTGCGCGCGCCGCTGCTCGTGCTGCATGGCGAACGAGACGGCGTGATCCCGTTCTCGCAAGGGCAGGCGCTCTACGAGCTCGCCAATCCGCCCAAGCGCTTCGTCCGCTTTCCCGGCGGCGGCCATGAGAACCTGCCGGCGCAGGGCTCGGTGCCGGAGATCCGGCGCTTCCTGGCCGATGTCGCGAGCGGCTCGCTCACTGGAGCCGACAGTCGGGTCGCCGGTCAGGGGGCCGGCCGTCCCTGACGATCAGAAGAAGCCGCCGCCACCGCCGCCGAGGCGGGCCTGGCCGGAGCGGGCGGTCTCGTTGTTGCGGTCGAGGCTGAGCGCGCGCTGATAGTTCTCGTTGGCTTCCGTTCGCTTGCCCAGCTTCTCATTGGCGAAGCCACGGCCGGCCCAGGCCTCGGCATTGCGATTGTCGACGTTCAGCGCGGCCGTGAAATCCTCCAGCGCCGAATCATACCGGCCGAGCGCGTTCAGGCTCTGGCCGCGCGCGATATAGGGCGGCGCGGTATAGGGGTTACGGTCGATCACCGAATCGAAATCGGTCACCGCATGCTGGTGCTGGCCTTCCCGCTGATAGACGAGGCCGCGGGCATGGAAGGCCTCGGCGGATTCCGGGTTCAGGCGGATGGCGGTGTTGAGGTCGGCCAGCGCCTGCTGGCTGTTGCCCTGCTGGCGCAGCAGATTGGCGCGTCCGATATAGGCCGGCGAATAGTTCGGATTCGCGTTGGTGGCGCGGTTGAAATCGGCGAGCGCGGCGTCGTTGCGGCCGCTCTGGCGCAGGGCGAGGGCACGATTCGTGTAGGCCGAGGCCAGGTTGGGGTCGAGCTGGACCGCCTTGGTGAAATCCGAGATCGCGTCCGAGAACTGACCGGTGCGGGCATAGGCCGCGCCGCGGGTGTTGTAGGCTTGCGGATCGTTGGGATTGCGCTTGATGACTTCGCTGAGCGAACCGATGTTCACGCTCGCATTGGCCGCCGATTCGGTGTCCATCTCGGCCACGCCGCGCTGGCCGCTCATATTGGAAACGGTGTCGCACCCTGCCAGCGCAACGGCGATGCCGGCCGCGATCAGCCAGCTCTTGCCTCGATACATGCTTTGCCTCATCGGTCCCGGTTTCGTGCCTCGTCGGTCACCGCGCCCTTCGACGCCGTGACGGCCTGGTTGCGCTCCCCCGCCGACAGCGCCCTCCCTGGGAGAACGCCTGAATCCTGCCAAGCTTTGGTTAACGCCGCCGAAAAAGCAACAGCGCCCGGAGAGGGCTCCAGGCGCGGTTCGGGCATTCACATCCTTGGCTCGCGGGCCGCCGCCGGCCCGCTCGCGCAAGCGCTCAGGGGCGCTTGGGCTTGACCGGCGCCGGCAGGAGGCCTTCGCGCTGGAGCTTCTTGCGGATCAGCTTGCGGGCGCGGCGGACGGCCTCGGCCTTCTCGCGCGCCTTCTTCTCGGAGGGCTTCTCGTAATGGCCGCGAAGCTTCATCTCGCGGAAGATGCCTTCGCGCTGCATTTTCTTCTTGAGGGCGCGAAGAGCCTGGTCGACGTTGTTGTCGCGAACGAGAACCTGCACGTGAGTGTCCGTCTTTAGCGGGTTGGTCTAAGAAGTCGGGTCCGGCGAACTCTGAGAGCTCGCCGGAAGGGTTGTGCCGATAACAGAAATCGCTTCGGCTGTCCACGCCGGAAGCGGGGGAAAACATATGCGAAACGCCGCTGCTGACGGTCCGCTCGATTCCGAAGCCGAGCGCCGCGTCATGCTGGCGGCGGGCGATCTCGCCCATCCGGTCTGGGAGCGGGTCGAGCGGGCCTATTCCAAGGGATCGACGCTGACTGAGGCGAAACAGTCCGAGCTCGAGATAGAGCTGGCGCAGCTCGGCACCGAGACGGAGGGCGTGGTGCTCGACCGGCTGGTCCAGCTCGTGATGCAGACGCCTCATTCCGGGTTGCGGCCGCAGGCCCGGCAAAAACACCGCAGGGCCGTGCTGACGCGCCTGATCGCGCCCTATCACGAGGCGGGACGAGCCGGGCCCGGCAAGCTCGCGCTGTGGCTCTATCACCGCTTCGGAATCGTGCCTGGCCCGCTCAGGGCGTTCTGGCGCGAGCGCGGAGAGAAGCTCGATCGGGTTCGCTGAGACGGGCCGGGACTGAACGCCTAGCGCTCCGGCTTCAGCCGCGTGACATGGCCCATCTTGCGGCCGGGGCGCGCGTCGCGCTTGCCGTAGAGATGAAGATGCGCGCCGGGTTCGGCGAGGATCTCGCGCCAGCGCAGGGCCGCCTCGCCAATCAGATTCTCCATCTCGACGATGCCGCGGCGCGCCGTCGAGCCCAGCGGCAGGCCGCAGACGGCGCGCACATGCTGATGGAACTGCGAGGTTTCGGCGCCCTCGCTGGTCCAGTGCCCCGAATTATGGACGCGCGGGGCGATCTCGTTGACGATCACCCGTTCGTGCTCGCCCTCGCCGACGACGAACATCTCGACCGCGAAGACGCCGATATAGCCGAGCGCCTCGCCGATCTTGCGGGCGGCCTCGATCGCCGCCGCCGCCGTGGTCGGGCCGAGGCGGGCCGGGACATGGGTGAAGGCGAGGATATGATCGCGATGCTCGTTCTCGCAGACGTCGAAGGCGGCGAAGGCGCCGTCGGCGCTGCGGGCGGCGACGACCGAGACCTCGCGGGAGAAGGCGACGAAGCCTTCCAGGATCGCGGGAAAATGGCCGATGGCCTCATAGGCCTCCGCCAGGTCGGTATCCGGCGCGATCTTGACCTGGCCTTTGCCGTCATAGCCGAAGCGCCGCGTCTTCAGCACGCTCGGGCGGCCGAGCTCGGCGACAGCGCGCTCGAGACCGGCAAGCGAATCGACGGCGCGAAAGGGCGCGACGGCGAGGCCGAGCCCGGCGACGAAGCTCTTCTCGCTCAAGCGGTCCTGCGTCAGCGCCAGCGCGCGTGCGCCCGGATGAAGCGGCGTGCGCGCGGCGAGGAAGGCCGCCGTCGCGTGCGGCACGTTCTCGAATTCATAGGTCACGAGATCGACCGCGTCGGCGAAGCTCGCCAGGGCCGCCTCGTCCTCATAGGCGCCGATCGTGTGCCGCGCGGCGATGTCGAAGGCCGGGCTGTCGGCCTCCGGAGCGAAGACATGGGCGCGGATGCCGAGGTCGGCGGCGGCGAGCGCCATCATGCGGGCGAGCTGGCCCCCGCCGAGGATGCCGAGCATGGCGCCGGGGCCGAGGCCACGCGGGTCGGGCGTGCTCATGTCTCGTCCTTGGGAAACTCGGCCACCGCCTCGGTCTGGTGATGGCGATAGTCGTCCAGCCGCTCGGCGAGCGCGTCGTCCTCCAGCGCGAGCACCGCCGCGGCGAGAAGGGCGGCGTTGATCGCACCGGCCTTGCCGATCGCCAGCGTGCCGACCGGGATGCCGGCCGGCATCTGGACGATCGAGAGCAGGCTGTCCTGGCCGGAGAGCGCCTTCGACTCGATCGGCACGCCGAAGACCGGCAGCGGCGTCATCGAGGCGGTCATGCCGGGAAGGTGGGCGGCCCCGCCGGCGCCGGCGATGATGACCTTGACGCCATGCGCCTTGGCCTCCTTGGCGAAGACGACCATCCGTTCGGGCGTGCGATGGGCCGAGACGATCCGGGCTTCATGGGCGACACCGAGCGCATCGAGCGTCTCGGCGGCGTGACGCATCGTCGCCCAGTCGGACTGGCTGCCCATGATGATGGCGACGGGAGGGCTGGTCTCGGCCATGAAAACTCGCTTCCCATGCGGGGGAGGAAGCGCGCGACTTAAACCGCGCGGAGGCCGGCAGGCAAGCGCCGAATCAGGGAAAATCCGGTGTTCTGCGATGTTTCCCGCCTCAGGCGATGATATCGGGCGTCAGCGCATCCTCGATCTGTGAGATGCGGTCCTTGAGATAGAGCTTGCGCTTCTTCAGGCGCTGAACCTGGATCTGGTTGACGGCGCCCATCCGTTCGAGGGCGTCGATCGCGCTATCGAGGTCGCGATGCTCTTCGCGCAAACGGGCGAGTTCGGCCGTGAAGGCCTCGATCTCCTCAGGGCTCAGCTCGAATCCCATGAAGCCGTCTCATCATCGCCGCGATCAGGCGCGACTATGCTCAGGCGCAGGCGGCCCGGCAAGTGTGCCGAGGCCGGTGACCGCAGAGGCGGTGCATCACATTCGCGCCGCTCGGGAAAGGAGTCGGACACGATCACAGAATCTCATGGTGCGGTGCATGACTGCCCCCGAGACTTGAAGCCGGCTCTGTGTCAGACTTTCCTCGTCAACTGCTCATCAGGAGAATCCAGATGTCGCTGCAGACCCATCTCGCCGAACTCGAGCGCAAGCATCGCCAGCTCGAGGAAGCCATCGCCCAAGCGGCGGCGAGCCCCTCCTCGGATACACTGAGCGTCGTCGAGCTGAAGCGAAAGAAGCTGCTGCTGAAGGAAGAGATCGAGCGCGTCAGAATGACGATGCCGAAGCCGACCCTGCATTGAGTTGCGTCGCGGGAGCTGCTCCCGCAATTTGGAATTGCGACCAGGCCGGTCCCTCGCGGGACCGGCCTTTGTTCTGGAGGCGCTACGGCCGCCATTGCGACGTAGCGAAGCACTCCAGCCGCAGCCGCAGGACAGATCAAGGAGCGTTGCAGTGAGCCTGGGTGATATCGGCAATCTCGATTACACGGTCCTGTTGTGCAGCAAACTGGACGAAACGCGCGCATTCTATCGCGACGTCATGCGGTTTCCGATCGAGACCGACCGCGAGAACTGGGTCAGCTTTCGCGTCGGCGCCGCGTTGCTGACGCTGCGGCCCCGCGGGCGGTGGAGGGTCTGCGACGATGGGGCCTCCGTGCCCGGCTCGGCAGCCGTGCAACTCGCCTTTCGGGTCGCGCCGCCGGCGGTCGATGCCTGCCATGCCGAACTGCTCGCGAAGGGCGTGCCGATCCTCAGGGCACCGACCGACTTGCCCGATTGGCGCCATCGGACCCTGTTCTTTCGCGATCCGGAGGGCAACATCATCGAGATCTACGCCGAATACTGAGCCGCGACGGGCGTCGGCGCCGCGTTCGGCTCCCTCACAACCCCCTTGCCATCTCGCGCAGCTTGAATTTCTGGATCTTGCCGGTCGAGGTCTTGGGTATCTCGGCGAAGATCACGGTCTTCGGGCATTTGAACGAGGCTAGCAGACCCCGGCAGAAGGCGATGATCTCGGCTTCGGTCGCGCTCTGGCCGGGCTTGAGCTCGACGAAGGCGCAAGGGCTCTCGCCCCATTTCTCGTCGGGCCTGGCGACGACGGCGGCAGCCTGCACCGCGGGGTGCTTGTAGAGCGCATCCTCGACCTCGATCGAGGAGATGTTCTCGCCGCCGGAGATGATGATGTCCTTGGAGCGGTCCTTGAGCTGGATATAGCCATCGGCGTAGCGCACGCCGAGATCGCCGGAATGGAACCAGCCGCCGGCGAAGGCGGCCCTGGTCGCTTTCGGGTTCTTGAGATAGCCCTTCATCACGACATTGCCGCGGAACATCACCTCGCCCAGGCTCGTGCCGTCGCGGGGCACGGGCTCCATGGTCTCGGGGTCGAGCACGTCGAGCCCCTCCAGCGCCGGGTAGCGCACGCCCTGGCGGGCCTTGAGCGCCGCCTGCTCCGGGCCGCTCAGGGCATCCCAGTCGCGCTGCCAGTCGTTGACGACGGAGGGGCCGTAGGTCTCGGTCAGGCCGTAGAGATGCGTCACCTCGAAACCGGCCTGTTTCATCGCGCCCAGCACCGCCTCGGGCGGCGGAGCGGCCGCGGTGAAAAAGGCGACCTTCTGGGAGAAGTTGCGCCGTTCCTCGGGCAGCGCGTTCAGCAGCGTCGACATCACGATCGGCGCGCCGCAGAGATGCGTAACCCCATGGTCGGCGAGCGCGTCATACATCGCCCTGGCGCGAACCTGGCGCAGGCAGACATGGGTGCCGGCCAGGATCGAGATCGACCAGGGAAAGCACCAGCCGTTGCAGTGGAACATCGGCAGCGTCCAGAGATAGACCGGATGCTTGGTCATGCCGCAGGTGACGACGTTCGAGGTCGCGAGCAGGCTGGCGCCGCGATGATGATAGACCACGCCCTTGGGGTCGCCGGTCGTGCCGGAGGTATAGTTGAGGGCGATCGCGTCCCACTCGTCGTCCGGCATTGTCCAGGCGAAATCCTGGTCGCCCGTGACCAGGAAGCCCTCGTATTCGAGGCTGCCGAGCCGTTCGCCCGGCCCGTCATAGACCGGATCGTCATAATCGATGACCAGCGGCTTGACCTTGCAGAGGGCGAGCGCGGCCTTGACCGTCTTCGAGAATTCGCGGTCGGCGATCAGGACCTTGGCCTCGCCATGGTCGAGCGAGAAGGCGATGATGGCGGCATCGAGCCGCGTGTTCAGGGTGTTGAGCACGCCGCCGGTCATCGGCACGCCGTAATGGCATTCGAGCATCGCCGGGGTGTTCGGCAGCATCGCCGCGACCGTGTCGCCCCTGCCGACGCCGTGCCTGGCCAGCGCCGAGGCGAGACGGCGCGAGCGGGCGTAGAATTCGGCATAGCTGCGGCGCAAGGGGCCGTGGATGATCGCGGTATGGTCCGGGAAGACGGCGGCGGCGCGCTCGAGGAAGGTCAGCGGCGTCAGCGGCTGGAAATTGGCCGGGTTGCGGTCGAGATCGATGTCGTAGGGCGTGGTCGTCATCGGGGCGCCTTCTGCCGTCGCGTCCCCGCAGGATTAGCGGCTCGCCGGCTCAGCCGTAATCCATCCCTTTTTCCGAGGCGGCGCAATCATCCGCAACGAGGCTTGCAGGAGAGGGCGCCTGCGGCGACGATGCCCGGGTTCGGCGGAGGCGGATATGCGGGTCTTTGCGGCTGCAGCGGCGATCATCGGCTGGGCGGCGCTCGCGTTCCAGTTCAACCTGATCGTGGCGAGCGGGGCGGAACAGGGCTGGTCGACTGCAGAGGTGGTGGCGCGCTTCCTCAACTTCTTCACGATCCTGACCAACATCCTCGTCGCGGCGACGCTGACCCAGGCGGCGTTGGCGCCGGGACGCGGCATCCTCGGCCGGCCGCCTGGCCAGGCAGCCGTCGGGAGCTATATCGTCGTGGTCTGGCTGATCTATTTCGTCTTGCTGCGCCGAATCTGGACGCCGGTCGGCCCGCAATGGCAGGCGAACGTCCTGCTGCACTATGTCATGCCGGCATTCTATGTCGGCTTCTGGCTGGTTTTCGCGCGTAAGGGCATGCTGCGCTGGGCGATGCCCGTCGCCTGGCTTGTCTATCCGCTGCTTTATCTCGCCTGGGCGCTGATCCGCGGCGCGGTTTCGGGTTTCTATCCCTATCCCTTCATCGACGCCGCGACACTCGGCTACGGGCGCGTCGCGCTGAACGCGCTCGGGATCACGGGGGTGTTCATCGCCGTCGGCCTGGTCTTCGTCGCGCTCGATCGGCTGCTGGCGCGTCTCAGCGCGAACGGTGCCCCCGCTACAGGCCCAGGCTAACGAGCCCCTCGATGACGAGCTTGAGCCCGACCGCGATCAGCAGCCAGTAGATGATCGTGTAGAAGCGTTCCGCGGGAACCCGGCGGACGAGCCAGACGCCTGCGATGGTCGAGAGGATCGCGACCGGGAACAGAGCGGCCGAGGCGCTCAGATTCTGCGTGGTGAACTGGCCGAGCGCGATATAGGGCGCGACCTTCGCCAGGTTGAGCATCGCGAAGAAGAGCGCGCCGGTGCCGACGAAGACCTGTGGCGGCAGACGCTGCGGCATCACGTAGATCTGGAAGGGCGGGCCGCCGGCATGAGCGATCATGCTGGTGAAGCCGCAGACCGCGCCCCAGAAGGTCCCGGGCAGGAATTCGGCGCGCTTGACCGGCGGCGGCGCCTTGCCAGTGCCGAGCAGGCGGCGCGCGGCGAAACCGATCGAGATCAGACCGACGGCGAGCCCGACCGCTGCGTCCGAGACCCGCGCGGCCAGGAGGTAGCCGGCGAGGATGCCGAGTGCCGCGCCCGGCAGCAGCATGGCGAGGTTGCGCCGGTCGAATTCGCGGCGATAGGCCCAGACCGTGACGACGTCCTGCACCATCAGGATGGGCAGCATGATCGCCGCCGCCTGGACCGGCGAGACGACGAGCGCCATCAGGGGCAGCGAGAGCAGGCCGAGGCCCGCGAAGCCGCCCTTGGACAGCCCCATGAGGATCACTGCCGAAACCATCGCGGCGAGATAGGCGGGGTCGAGGGTCATCGCCGGGTCGTGCTTGCGGTCCGAAGAGCGGGGAGGGGATCTTGGGCGATAGCGAAAGTCTGACGGCGATGCGCTTGCGCGAGTGCAGGAGAGTGAGCACGATCCCGCGCAAAATCAGCCTGACCCGGCCCGTCGGGTCTAGGCCAGAATCCGGCCAAGAGGAACGCGCCCCATGAATACCCCGCATGCAAGTAATACCCCGCATGCAAGCCGCTATCGCGAGACCTATGCGCGCTGGCAGGCGGACCCGGCCGCGTTCTGGGCCGAGGCGGCGCGCGAGATCGACTGGATCAAGCCGCCGGAGACGATCTTCGATGCCGGCTCCGGCGCCTATGGCCGCTGGTTCCCCGACGCCTCCTGCAACACCTGCTTCAACGCGCTCGACCGGCATGTCCGCGACGGACGCGGCGACCAGCCAGCCCTGATCCACGACAGCCCGGTGACCGGCACGAAGGTTGTCTTCACCTATGCGCAATTGCTCGACGAGGTCGCGACGCTCGCCGCCGTGCTCGCGGATCTCGGCGTCGACAAGGGCGACCGCGTCATCATCTACATGCCGATGATCCCCGAGGCGGCCTTCGCCATGCTCGCCTGCGCGCGGATCGGCGCGGTGCATTCGGTGGTGTTCGGGGGCTTCGCGGCCAAGGAACTGGCGACCCGCATCGACGACGCCAAGCCCAAGGTCATCCTGACCGCCTCCTGCGGCATCGAGCCGGCGCGGGTGGTCGAGTACAAGCCGCTGCTCGACGGCGCGATCGCGCTCGCCGCGCACAAGCCGGACACTTGCCTTGTGCTGCAGCGGCCGCAGGCCGACGCCTCGATGCAGGTCTCGCGCGACAGGAACTGGCGGGCGCTGGTCGCGGCCGCGAAAGCTGCAGGCCGCAAGGCCGATTGCGTCGAGGTCGCCGCCACCGATCCGCTCTATGTGCTCTATACCTCGGGCACGACCGGCCGGCCGAAAGGCGTGGTGCGCGACAATGGCGGCCATATGGTCGCGCTGAAATGGACGATGGAGAACCTCTATGGCGTGAAGCCGGGCGAGGTCTTCTTCACCGCCTCGGATGTCGGCTGGGTCGTCGGCCATTCCTACATCGTCTACGGGCCGCTGCTGCATGGCGCGACCTCGGTGCTCTACGAGGGCAAGCCGGTCGGCACACCCGACCCGGGCGCCTTCTGGCGGGTCATCGCCGAGCACAAGGCGGTGGCGATGTTCACGGCGCCGACCGCCTTCCGCGCGATCCGCAAGGAGGATCCGCAGGCGAAGCACCTGGCTGCCCACGATCTCTCGCATTTCCGCACGCTCTTCCTTGCCGGCGAGCGGGCCGATCCCGACACACTGAAATGGGCGGAGGAGGTGCTGAAGGTGCCGGTGATCGACCATTGGTGGCAGACCGAGACGGGCTCCTGCATCGTCGGCGATCCGGTCGGCCTCGGCCTGCTGCCGGTCAAGCACGGCTCGCCGACCGTGCCGATGCCGGGCTATGACGTGCAATGCCTGGACGAGGCCGGCAAACCGGTGCCGGCCGGAACCATGGGCGCGATCGTGCTCAAGCTGCCGCTGCCGCCCGGCTGCCTGCCGACGCTGTGGCAGGACGATGCGCGCTTCAGGGAGGCCTATCTCACGGCCTTTCCCGGCTATTACACCACCTCGGATGCCGGCTTCATCGACGCGGATGGCTATGTCTTCATCATGGGCAGGACCGACGACATCATCAATGTCGCCGGCCACCGGCTCTCGACCGGCGGCATGGAGGAGGTGCTGGCCTCGCATCCGGCCGTGGCGGAATGCGCCGTGGTCGGTATCCGCGACGCGCTGAAGGGCGAGCAGCCCTGCGGTTTCGTGGTGCTGAAATCGGGTGTCGTGCAAGGCCCGGGCGAGGTCGAGACCGAGCTGGTGGCGCTGGTGCGCGAGAAGATCGGCCCCGTCGCCTCCTTCAAGCTCGCGGTGACGGTAGCGCGGCTGCCCAAGACGCGCTCGGGCAAGATCCTGCGCGCGACGATGAAGAAGATCGCCGATGGCGAGGACTATGCCATGCCGGCGACGATCGACGATCCGGCCGTGCTCGACGAGATCGGCGTGGCGCTGAAGGCGAGGGGGCTCCCCTGACGGCGGATAGCGGCCCCGATTCCGCAACTTTACGTTGAATTTACCAATATTTGCGACGATCCGTGAGCGCATGTGCGCGTCGTGGAATCCGCCTTATGGCCAGGCCTGCCGGCAGATCGGTCGCTCTCGTGCTCGGCGCGCTGCTGGCGCCCGTCATCCTGGTCCTGGCGCCGCGTGACCGAGCCTCCGTCATCGTGCTCGCCGCGAGCAGCGCAGGCGCCGCCGCGGCGGTGACGCTCGCCAATGGCGCGATCCTGGCGCGCTTCGGCGAATTCGGCCTCATCGCACGCTCGGATGAGCCCGGCTTCGCCGCGCGTCTCTACGGCGCAGGCGCCATGCTCGTCATCGACGGAGCCGGCCGTGGCGGCTGCCTGCCGCAATCCCAGCCCTCATGAAACACCGTGCGAGGACCCGCCGATGAGCCGCAGCCTTGACGCGATCCGCAGCGCCTTCACCACGCCGCTCATGCTCGGGCAATGGGCCCTGGTGCCGCTGGTCGCCATCACGGCCTGGTTCGCGGGGCATCCGGCGACGATAGCGATCGGCATCGTCTCGGCGCTGCTTGCCGGGGCCGGCACGCTGTCCTGGTCCTGGGACAGAACGGGCCTTTCCACCCGCATCACCTCGACGGTCGTCCTTTGCGGCCAGGTCGCGCTGCTGGTCTTCGCCTGCGAGGGCACGCGCTACCAGATCGACATGCATATGGCGTTCTTCGCCGGGCTGGCGATCACCACCGCCTGGTGCTGCTGGCGCGCGATCCTGACGGCGACGGCGGTCGTGGCGGTGCATCACCTCGTCCTCAACATGATCTATCCGCTCGCGGTCTTTCCGGACGGGGCCGAATTCGCGCGCGTGGTTGTACATGCGCTGATCCTGCTGGCCGAGGCCGGCGCGCTGGTCTGGCTGGCGCTGCGCCTCGAATCGGCGCTGCGCCTCGCGGATTCGGCAACGGAGGCCGCCCTGGCGAACGAGGCGCGCGAAAGCGAGGTTCGCCGGAGCGCCGCGCTCTCCGACGAACAGCGCGTCCTGGTCGAGGATCGGCTGCTGGCCGCGGTCGAGACCGTCGTCGAGGCCGCCAGGCGCGGGGATTTCTCCGTCCGCGCACCGGAGGCCCTGGAGCTCGGCCGTCTCACCTCGCTGGTCCAGGGCATCGACGAGCTCACGAGCACTTGCGAGGGCTTCCTGAACGAAACCGACCGCGCTCTCTCGGCTCTCGCCGAGGGCGACCTGACCGCCCGCATGGCAACCGGTTTCGAGGGCCGGCTGGCCGGCGTCGCCGCCCATTTCAACCGCTCCACCGAGACGCTGGGACAGGCCCTCACGGCCGTGGCGCAGAGCGCGGCGGCGACGCACCGGGCCGCGGACGACATCCTGTCCGCGACGCGGGACCTGTCGGGCCGAAGCGAGAGCCAAGCCGCGTCGCTGGAGGAAACCTCGGCGACGGTCGAGGAGATCGCGGCCACGGTCCGCCAGACCGCGGCAATGGTGTCGGGTGCGGCGCAAAAGGCCCGCACGACCGCCGAAAATGCCGATGCAGGCGTCGCCATCGCCACCCGCGCCGTCGAGGCGATCGACCGCGTCGACGAGCAGGCCAAGAAGATCGCCGATATCATCGGCGTCATGGACGGGCTGTCGTTCCAGACCAACCTGCTCGCGCTCAACGCTTCGGTCGAGGCAGCGAGAGCCGGCGAGGGCGGGCGCGGCTTCGCGGTCGTCGCGACCGAGGTCCGGCGCCTGGCGCAGCAATCGGCCGATGCCGCCCGCGACGTGCGCGTGCTGATCGGCGACACGAAGCTCCATGTCGACGAGGGCGTGAGGCTCGTGCGCGAGGCGGGAGCGAGCCTCAACGCGATCTCCGGCGATGCGGACGCGGTCGCGCAGGTCTTCGCGGATATCAGCGAGGCGGCGCGCGAGCAGTCGCAGGGTATCGGCGATGTCGAGCGGGCGCTGCAGCAGATGGACGCCCTGACGCAGGACAATGCCCAGGCGGCGGCGCGCACGGCGGCTGCCGGAGACGGCATGGCCGAGACCGCAAAGACGCTGGAACAGCTGACGACGCGGTTCAGGATCGGCAGCGAAGCCGGCGAAGCGGCTGAGGCCCTGCTGCGCCGCGCAGCCTGACCGGATGCGGGGCGGGCGGTTTCAGAAGGCCAGCGTCGCGCCGTTCCAGCTCAGCAGCCGCTCGGGCCAGTCCAGCCGCATCAGGTCCTCGCCGACGATGAGGGGGCCGGCATAACCCGCCGCCCTGATCTCGCGGGCCAGAGCCGCGGTGTCGGCCGCCGGCGGCACCAGATGGGTCAAGGCCAGCGCCTTGGCGTCGGCCCGGGCCGCGAACCCGGCCACGACCGCAGGCGTCATGTGATAGGCCTGCACGGCCGCGACCGTCTGCGCCGAGCGGACACCGGCGACGATCGGCATCTGGCTGTCGATGAAGACCTCGCAGACCAGCAGGTCGCAGCCTTGCGCCGCCTGTTCGAGCGAGGGCGTCAGTCGCGTGTCGCCCGAAAAGACGATACGGCTCCCCGCCAGCGCGACAGCGAGCCCGAAGGCCGGCTCGACCGGCCGGTGGTCGACCAGGAAAGCGTCGATCGCGAGCTCGCCGAGGCCGGCGATGACGCCCTCGCGCAGCTCCTCGAACCGGACCTCGAGACCCGTCGCGTCGGGGCGCTTCTCAAAGGCGATGCGCAGGGCGCGCTCGCGGGCGAAGGCCTCGTATTGCGCCTTCATGTTGGCGAGCGCGGGCGCCGGCGCCATGACGCGCCAGGGGCGAGCGCGGCCCTGATGCCAGGACGAGACGACGAGCTGGTAGAAATCGACCAGATGGTCGGAATGCTCATGGGTGACGATGAGCAGGTCGATATCGGCGCCGCGATGGCCTGCCGCGACCAGGCGCTGGCTGACGCCCGAACCGCAATCGATCAGAACCTTGCGGCCGGCCGCCTCGACGAGATGGGACGGGCCGGCGCGGCGCAGGCTGACGGGCGGGGCGCCCGTCCCGAGAAAGGTGAAAGCAAGACCCGGCGCCACGGCCGCGCTCCCGCTTGGATGGTCGGGCGGAGCGCGTTCAGTCCTCGTCGCCGTCCTCGTCCGCCGGGCGCTTGAGCTGCTTGAGCTTGGCGAAGACCGAATCGACGTCGATCGCCGCTTCCTCCTCGCGCTTCGGCTTGCTCATGTCGGCGAAGGGCTGGCCAGCAGGGGCCGCCTCGGGAGCCGTGGTCTCCTCGGCGGAAAGCAGGGTCGAGCCGGCCTCGGCGAGCGCGGCCGGGCGGTCCTTGGCGGCGCGCGCCACCTCGAAATCGAGATCGATCTGCGAGCTCAGGCCGAGGCTGACCGGGTCGATCGGGGTCAGGGTCTGTGCGTTCCAGTGGGTGCGGTCGCGGATCTGCGCGATGGTCGACTTGGTCGTGCCGATCAGCCGGATGATCTGGGCGTCCTTGAGCTCGGGATGGTTGCGCAGCAGCCAGAGGATCGCGTTCGGGCGGTCCTGGCGCTTCGACACGGGCGTGTAGCGCGGGCCCTTGGTGCGCTTGATCTCCGGCACCTTCACCTTGCGCTCGGCGAGCTTGAGATGGTGGTTCGGGTCCTTGGCGGCGCGCTCGAGCTCCTCGCGGGTGAGCTGGCCGGAGGTGATCGGGTCGAGGCCCTTGATGCCGGCCGCGACCTCGCCATCGGCGATGCCGCGCACCTCGAGCGGGTGGAGTTTGCAGAACTCGGCGATCTGCTCGAAGGTCAGGGACGTGTTCTCGACCAGCCAGACCGCGGTGGCCTTCGGCATCAGCGGGGTTTGTGACACAGGGTCTCTCCGGAATCTCGATTGCTGGCCGATGCGGCCGGACCAACGTCGAAGACAATAGCTCTCATGCGCCGACCGGCCTCCCCGGCCGGCCATCCAAATCATCGACGATGAGCAGGATGGCGCGCCTTATAGGCAAAGCGGTGGCGACTGTCCATGAAAAGCGTGAACCGCGTAACTGATCAAGCGCTGTCGGGGCGTTGACGGCGCCCGGCGAAATGGTAGCGTCCGGTCGGGCTCATGCAGCCCGCCGCTCGCGTCCGATTCGGATATGGCGAATGCATGCCGATGATCCGGTTTGACCCTGGCAAGGGCGATCCGTCAGCAATGCGAGCACTGACACTCCCAGCGAGTTCGCCCGAGCACAGAGGTTGGGACCATGCGCGGTTACATGGATGCGAAGGCAATGGCGAAATCGCTGCGTCAGGCGATGGCGGAGCGGAAGATCGAGGTTTCACATAGCGACTGCCTCGAGCTGGTCGCCCGGCAGTTCGGCCTGGCCAACTGGAACACGCTGTCGGCGCTGATCGAGGATTCATCCAGTCAGCACTCGCTGCAGATGCCGGATGGCTGGATCGTCTGGGGCAATGCCGACAAGGATCACTATCGGCTCGGACTCGATCCCGAGCTGTCCGGAGCGGCCTTGATCGAGAGCCGCTTCAGCCGTGGCAGCGGCGTCGGGCCGGCCAAGGGTCAGTTCGCGACCCTCATGCAAAGCGTCGTCGCCGACGCTTTTCGCGGCTCGCGGCTCAGGCTCACGGCAAGCCTGAGGACAGAGGATGCCGATGCGGGGACGCTCTGGCTGCGGATCGACAGCGCGAGCGGCACCGTCCTGCGCTTCGACAACATGATGCAGCGCACGAGCGACGGCGCTTTGCGCGGCAGCGCCGAGTGGACGCAACGCAGCATCGTCCTCGACGTGCCCGACGAGGCGGCCAGCCTGAATTACGGCTTCTTCCTGCAGGGCTATGGCCGCTGCTGGGCGCGTTCATTCCGGCTTGAACCGGTCGATCGCGATGTCGCGACGACGCACGGGCACGGCCGGCATCTGCCGCGCCCGGAGAATCTCGATTTCGTCGAGCGCTCCGGCCAGGGCGCCTGAGGCCGCGCAAGATGGCCGTGGTCGCGTTCTCGCGATCGCGGCCGATCAGGTCGTTAGCACGATCTTGCCGATATGGGCGTTGCTTTCCATCAGCCGGTGCGCATCACCCGCCCGGGCGAGGGGAAAGGTCTCGTGGATCACCGGCTTGCAGCGTCCCTGCGCCAGCAGCGGCCAGACCTTGGCCTCCAGCTCGGCGGCGATCGCGGCCTTCTCGGCGATCGTGCGCGGGCGCAAGGTCGAACCGGTATGGGTCAGGCGCTTCATCATCAGCCGGCGGAAATCGACCTCGGCCTTGGGGCCGTTGAGGAAAGCGATCTGGACGATGCGGCCGCTCTCGGCCGCGGCCTCGTAGTTGCGGCCGATATAGTCGCCGCCGACCATGTCGAGGATCAGGTCGACGCCGTGCCCGCCGGTCGCCTGCTTTGCGGCGGCGACGAAATCCTGCTCGCGGTAGTTGACCGCATGCGCGGCGCCGAGCTCGCGGCAGGCGGCGCATTTCTCGGCCGAGCCCGCCGTCGCGATTACCATCGCGCCAAAGGCCCTGGCGAGCTGGATCGCGGTGGTGCCGATGCCTGAGGAGCCGCCATGGACCAGGAAGCTCTCGCCGGATTTGAGCCCGCCGCGCTGGAAGACGTTGCTCCAGACGGTGAAATAGGTCTCGGGGATCGAAGCGGCCTCGAGCAGCGACAGCCCGGCGGGAACCGGCAGCGCATTACTCTCATGCACGACGGCATATTGCGCATAGCCGCCGCCGGCGACGAGCCCGCAGACCTCGTCGCCGAGCGCGAAGCGGCGCGCGCCTTCGCCCAGCGCCACGACCGTTCCCGCGATCTCGAGACCGGGAATGTCGGAGGCGCCGGGCGGCGGCGCATAGCCGCCGAGGCGCTGCAGGACGTCGGGCCGGTTGATGCCGGCAGCCGCCACGGCCACGAGAATTTCGCCGGCGCCCGGCTTCGGCACCGGCCGGGTCGTCGCCTGCAGCACTTCGGGGCCGCCCGGAGCCTCGAAGCCGATGGCGATCATGGTGTCTGGCAGGGCTGGCATGGCGGCTCGCGGTCCTTTTCGATGAGCGCCACTCGGGGCGCGACAGGGCTTCATGGCGCCCATCCGGCCGGGATAGTGGCCTTGCGGCCGTGAGACGGCTAGTCTTCCGTCGTCGGGTTTCGAAAATGAGGCAGCCATGTCGGTGTTTCCAGAGGATGACCGCCCCGTGCCGCAGCCGGTTCACCTGATCGGTCAGGATCTCTCGATGCTGTCGCTGGCGGAGATCGACCAGCGTGTCGAGGCGCTCAAGAACGAGATCGCGCGGCTCATGGAGATCCGGGCGCGCAAGGACGCCTCCCGCTCGGCGGCGGACGCCTTCTTCCGCAAGAGCGGCTGAGGCGGCGGCGTACGCCGCTTTCGACCATTCATCGTGACGAGCCCGCCGATCCGCGGGCCAGTGCCGATCTTTTGCGCAAAATCGCGCGCGAAGCGGCGCGGATTAACCGGTCCTTAACGATTCCAAAGTATGAATCGGATCGTCCAGTTTGTCTGGATGTCGAGTGGCTCCTGCCCACTCTGTTTGACGCCTCCCTGTTGACCTTCGAGCCGCCTTCGAGGCGGCTCTTTTTTGGTCACGTTGCGGCCGTTAAGGTTAATCACACCTTACCACAGTCTCGCCGCGGCGACGGCGCTATCCTTGCGGCCATGCCGGCATCGAGTCCGTGTCGCGTCCCGAACGCGCACGCATTGTGCCGATTGGAGACGCCGCCATGAACGATATGACGCTGCTGAAGCCGGAACAGGACGAGGGGGCGCTCTCCTTCGCGCGCGGCTTCGTCAAGTCGGACGCCTTCATGCTGCTGTTCCGCGAGGGCATGGGGTTGGTCGAGCAGACGGCGAGCTATCTCGACGGCGACGGCCGCGCCGAATCCGCCGCGCTGCCTCGCGAGGTCGCGCTGACCTATGCGACGGAGAGCATGCGGCTGACGACGCGGCTGATGCAGATCGCGTCCTGGCTCCTGGTGCAGCGCGCCGTCGCTGAAGGCGAGATGACGGCCGAGCAGGCCCGCATGGAGAAGAACAAGGTCAAGATCGCCGAGCCGCTGCTCTCTCCGGCGCAGGAGGAGGCGCAGCGCCTGCCGCAGGCGCTGCGCGATCTCGTCGCCCATTCGATCCGCCTGCAGGACCGCATCCGCCATCTCGAAGGGCTGATGGCGGGCGAGCGCGCTCCGGAACTGGCGGCCAATCCGGTCCAGAGCCAGATCGAAATCCTGCAGGCGCGGCTCGGCCTGCCGCGCTGATCCGCGACCAATCGCCGCCCGAACGCGAAAAAGCCCGGCCGCAACGGCCGGGCTTTTGTCTGTGACGGATCAGGCGATCGCTGCGGATCGCCGCTCGATTACTTCTTGCCGAGCGAGCTCAGCGCGCCAAAGCGCGAATTGAAGCGCGAGACGCGGCCGCCACGGTCGAGCAGCTGCTGCGAGCCGCCGGTCCAGGCCGGGTGCGTCTTCGGGTCGATGTCGAGGTTGAGGGTGTCGCCCTCCTTGCCGAGCGTCGAACGCGTGAAGTATTCGGTGCCATCGGTCATGACGACCTTGATGGTGTGGTAGTCGGGATGGATGCCGGTCTTCATGGCGAAATCCTCAATCGTAAGCGGGCACGGTCGATAACCAGGCATAGCTGGCCGGCCCGTCGAACAATTCGTATGAGCCTGTCGTGAAGTCGCGTGCACATATCGCAGGCGAGGCGGCAGTGCAAGCATGACAGGACGGGCAAGCGTGGCCGACGACTCCGAGAACCAGAAAAATCAGCGGCCCGATTTCCGTTCGCTCTCCTCGTTCTGGCCCTATGCGCTGGCGCAGAAGGGCCGGATCGCGCTCGCCATCCTAGCGCTCATCGTCGCCTCGGCCGCGACGCTGGTGCTGCCGCTCGCGGTCCGGCGCGTCATCGATGTCGGGTTCTCGGGCGGCGACCAGCAGCTCGCCAACAGCTATTTCATCCTGCTGATCGGGGTCGTCGCGGTGTTGGCTCTGGCGAGCTCGGCGCGATTCTACCTGGTCATGACGGTGGGCGAGCGCATCGTCTCCGACCTGCGCAGCGATGTCTTCACGCATCTGACGCGGCTGGAGCCGGCTTTCTTCGATTCGAGCCGGGCGGGCGACCTGGTCTCGCGGCTCACGGCCGACACGACCCAGATCAAGTCGACCTTCGGCTCGACCGCCTCGATCGCTCTGCGCAACGGCATCATGTTCCTCGGCGCGCTGGCGCTGATGGTCGTCACCAGCCCGCAGCTCTCGGCCATCGTCATCGCCGCGATCCCGTTGATCGTCTTGCCGCTGGTGCTGTCCGGCCGGTCGGTGCGGCGGCGGGCGCGGGCGGCGCAGGACCGGCTCGCGGACGCCTCCGCCTATGCCTCGGAGGCGGTCGGCGCGATCCGGACGATGCAGTCCTTCGGGGCCGAACGGCAGACGGCGCGGGCCTTCGAGGATGCGTCGAACGACGCCTATGCCGCGTCCCGCTCGGCGACGGGCTCGCGCGCCTGGCTCTCGGGCGTCGCGATCTTCCTGGTCAGCGCCAGCGTGGTCTGCGTGCTCTGGGTCGGCGCGACCGAAGTCTTCGCGGGGCGGATGACCGGCGGGCGGCTGTCGCAATTCGTGCTCTACGCCGTGCTGGCGGCAAGCTCGCTCGGGCAGCTCTCGGAGGTCTATGGCGAGATCTCGGCCGCTGCCGGCGCGGCCGGGCGCCTCGGCGAGATCCTGGCGACGAGGCCCGCCATCGCCGCGCCGCCGCATCCCAGGGCGATGATCGAGCCCTCGCTCGGCGAACTCGCCTTCGAGCATGTCTCCTTTTCCTATCCGGGGCGCGCCGCCTCGGCGCTGCACGACCTCTCCTTCAGCATCCGGCCGGGCGAGCGCGTGGCGCTGGTCGGGCCCTCCGGCGCCGGCAAGAGCACCGTGCTGCAGCTGGCGCTGCGCTTCTACGACCCAGCTGCCGGACGGGTCACAGTCGACGGCGTCGCCGGCACCGAAGCCGATCCGGAGATCTGGCGCCGGCGCTTCGCGCTGGTGCCGCAGGAGCCGAGCGTGTTCGGCGTCTCGATCCGCGACAACATCGCCTATGGCCGCCCTGACGCCAGTCTCGCCGAGGTCGAGGAGGCGGCCCGGCTCGCCGCCGCCGATGGTTTCATCCGCACCTTGCCGCAGGGCTACGACACGATCGTGGGCGAGCGCGGCGTGACGCTGTCCGGGGGCCAGCGCCAGCGCCTGGCGATCGCGCGCGCCGTGCTGAAGGACGCGCCGATCCTTCTGCTCGACGAGGCGACCTCGGCGCTCGATTCCGAAAGCGAGCGCGCCGTACAGGATGCGCTCGACCGGCTGATGCTGGGCCGCACGACGCTCGTCGTCGCCCATCGCCTCGCAACCATCCTCTCGGCCGACCGCATCCTGGTGCTGGACGAGGGCAGGGTAGTCGAGGAAGGTAGCCATGCCGAGCTCAAGGCGCGCGGCGGGCTCTATGCGCGATTGGCGGCGCTGCAGTTCGGGCTGGAGGCAGCCTGAGGCATAACGGGGGGCGCGGATGCCGGAGCTGCTCTCTGCCTTCGTCTTCTGCGCGCTGCTCAGCGCCAGCGCCGGGTTCGGCGTCTTGCTGCGCGGCTGGCTGCCGGAGGAGCACCTCACCGAGCGCAACATGGAGGCGCTGCGGCTGGTCACGAGCCTGCTCGTCACCTTCGCGGCCCTGGTGCTCAGCCTGCAATTGTCGAGCGGCAAGGCCGCGTTCGACACGGCCTATCGCGACCGCAACGCCGATGCCGGGCAGCTCGCCCGCCTCGACCAGTGTCTGCGCGAATATGGCGAGGGTGCGGAACGGGCGCGCGAGAAACTGCGCAGCTACACCGCCGCCGTGATCGCCAGCACCTGGCCCGAGGAAGAGAAGCCGGCCGGGGTCGACTATCCGGACATGACCGGCATGCCGCGCCAAGGCGAGAGCGCGACCTTGAGCGCGCTGATCCGCGAGATCGGCCGCGAGATCAACGGGCTCGATCCGCAGGATAGCTTGCGGCGCAACCTGGCGGCTGATTGCCGCGCCGGATTCTCCGGCTTCCAGCAGCATCGCTGGGCTGTGATCGAGGATGCGCATGGCTCTCTGACGCGGCTCTTCCTCAACATCGTGATCTTCTGGCTGATGCTGGTCTTCGTCTCCTTCGGGCTGCAGGTGCCGCGCAAGCTCCTGGCGGCGGTGGTCCTGGCGATCGGCGTCATCTCGATCTCGAGCGTGATGTTCGTGATCTTCGATCTGGAATGGCCCTATGGCGGCGTGTTCGGCATCCCCAGCGAGTCGATGCGCAGCGCCCTGGCGGCGATGAGCCGGTAGGGCAGGGTCTGCCCGAATCCGTCAATTTCGTCGAAAAATCGAAACGCTTTGCTCATCGCGGTGAAGGCCCGCGCCGATATCGCTGCGTTTCGATAAGGAATTCGTTGCGCCCTGTGATGCAGCGTCTGCGGACGGCTCCAGGACCAGCAACGCGCACCCACCGAACGATGCGCTTGCCACTCGCGAAGGCACAGGCGTGAAGCGGTTACACGTCATCATCATCGCATCGCTACTGGCGATCATCGGCGCGGCGGTTCCGCTCGCCGCGATGCTGCAGATCTCTCGGACGCTCGCCGAGCAGACCGAGCAGGCGCGGCTGGAACAGGTCGCCAGGCAGGTGATCGCGCGGGCGAACGGCGCCTTCGCCGAGGCGAGCGCAGCGCTGCACGCCATCGCCAGCGCTACCCCAACGCCGTGCTCGGACGAGCATGTCGCCCTGATGCGGAAGCTGACCGTCAACACCCGGGCGATCGACGAGATGGGCTATTTTCAGGACGGGCTGCTGGCCTGCACCTCCTGGGGACGAACCGAGGAACGGATCGCGCTCACGCCCGGCGACTATCTCACGCGCGACGGCATCATGGTCGATGTCGGCGTGCGGCCGCGGGTGAGCGGCGCGGATGCGCGGCTGGCGCTGCAATACCGCGACCACAATGTCCTCCTCGACCCGGCGCAGCTCCTCGACGTGCTTGCGCCTCCCGGCATGCAGCTCGCGATCGCCAGCGACACGGGCGTGCTGGTCGGCGCGCTGAACGGCCCCGATCCGGAGCTGTTGCGCTCCCTGCTCGCCCGGCCACGCATCGGCATGGATGCGACGCATCTGTTCGCGGCGGCGCGGCAGGACGGCTGGATCGCGGTCGCGACCCAGCCGCGCGACCAGATCCAGCCGAGCCTGCAGCGCCAGCGGATGCTGCTCCTGCCGGTCGGCGCCTTCATCGCGGCGCTGATCGTCGGGACTGTGATCTGGCTGTCGCGCAAGCGCCTCTCGCCGCTGGGCGAGCTGACGATCGCGGTCCGCAAGCGCGAATTCGTCGTCCATTACCAGCCGATCATCGATCTCGAGACCGGCATCTGCGTCGGCGCGGAAGCGCTGGTGCGCTGGCGCCGCCCCGACGGCTCGCTGGTCCGGCCGGACCTCTTCATCCCGCTGGCGGAGGAGAGCGGCCTGATCCTGCCGATCACCGACCAGGTCGTCGCCGCTGTGATCGCAGACCTCAACGCACTTCTGGTCGCCGACCGCTCCTTGCATATCGCGGTCAATCTCTGCGCCGAGGACATCAAGACCGGCCGCATCCTCGACGTCATCCAGGGCGCGCTCGCGCCGACGGGCATTCGTCCGCAGCAGATCTGGCTGGAGGCGACCGAACGCGGCTTTGTCGATATCGACCTGGCCCGGGAGACGATCGCGCGGGCACGCCGCCTGGGCCATTCGGTCGCGATCGACGATTTCGGGACCGGCTATTCGAGCCTGCAATATCTTCAGGGCCTGCCGCTGGACGCGCTCAAGATCGACAAGTCCTTCATCGACACGATCGGCCGGAACACGGCGACCAGCTCGGTGACCTCGCATATCATCGAGATGGCGAAGACCCTGAACCTGTTCATCGTCGCGGAGGGCGTCGAGACGCAGGAACAGCTCGACTATCTCCGCGCCCACGGCGTCCATTTCGCGCAGGGCTGGTTTTTCGCCAAGCCGCTGCCGGCTGCGGAATTCGCGGCCTTCTACCGGCAGCGCAAGGAGCGTTACGGCTCCGGCCCGGACGTGATCCAGCGGGCAGCCTGAGCCGCGGCCTGAGCGGGCATTCTTCATGCGGCCTGGTTTCGTCGACTGGCCTCTGGGGAGGAGGCGCGGGGAACCCTCTCCCGGAGGGAGAGGGCAGGGTGAGGGGTAGGCCGTTGGACCTGTTGCGCGAGCGCTCACCGCGGCCCGCGCTGCGATTTCACTGGTGTTCGGTCCGGCCCTCACCCCTACCCCTCTCCCACCCGGGAGAGGGGATCCGCGCCCATGCGTCATCCCCGCCCGCGTGCCTGCACGCGGGCGTTATCGAGTGAGGGGCAGCGGAGCGCCGCGAGGCGCGTGGGTATCGGTCCGCATCCATTGAGCCAGGATGCGGCGCGGATGGATTGAGCCACCATCCGC